>Ga0247837_1000019_pt1 | contig 244996 bp, 209 predicted proteins | sample LaCtaG_2_FD_187115 | JGI IMG/M metagenome (GOLD analysis project Ga0247837, IMG submission 187115) | Freshwater microbial communities from meromictic Lake La Cruz, Castile-La Mancha, Spain - LaCruzMarch2015_14.5m | ecosystem: Environmental > Aquatic > Freshwater > Lake | place: Spain...
CGAAACCACAGAGTGGACGGAAAGGACAAGCGGCGTGGAGAGCGCTGCGAGAAGGAGATATGCCATTTCATAATGGCTCCACTGGCGGTTGCCACCGCGCCAGCCGAGGGCGAAGATACCGTAGAGAACCTTGCGGAGACCGGGCTTGCAGCGATCACGGATTGTGGCGAGGTCGGGCACCATGCCGAGGAACCAGAAGATCAGGGAGATGGTGAAATAGGTGGAGACCGCGAACACGTCCCAAAGCAGGGGCGATTTGAAGTTTTGCCAGATCGCGTTCGCGTTAGGGATAGGGGCGAGGAACCATGCGAACCACACGCGGCCGACGTGGAACGCCGGGAAAATACCGGCGCAGACCACGGCGAAGATCGTCATCGCCTCGGCGGCGCGGTTGATGGAGGTTCGCCAGTTCTGCCGGGTCAGGAAAAGGACTGCGGATATGAGCGTTCCCGCGTGGCCGATGCCGATCCAGAATACGAAGTTGGTGATATCCCAACCCCAGAAAACCCGATTGCTCATGCCCCAGACTCCGACGCCGGTGGAAACGAGATAGGTCAAGCCGCCGCCGACACCGATGAGGGCGATGAGCGAGCACGGGATGAAAAGCAGCCACCAGAGGAAAGGCTGGCGGTTCTCGATGATGCCGCAGATCCGCTCGGTGATCCAGTGATAGGAACGCTCGTTAAGGATCAGCTTTTCGCGCTTGAGGACGGGGAGTTTTACTCCGGAATCCGCGTGTTCAGTGTTCGAGGCCATTGAGTTGGAGAAAGTCGTTAGGAAATTGGGGAGAAGACACAAGACACAAGACTGTCAGACATAAGAGGAGAGGGATTCTCGCTGTGCTGTGTCGTAGTCATCATCTGATCTTGTGTCTTGTGTCTCAAAGTCTTGTGTCTTCTAGACCATGTGGATGGTGGATTGACCGACGAACTTGGCGTCGGGCATCTTTGGGTTCGGGTTTTTCACGCGGGCTAGGTAGCTGGTGCGCGGGAGGGTGCCGATGTAGTTGAGGAGGTCGTAGTTCCGCTCCAAGACCTTGGCGCGGCCCATCTCGGAGGCATCCTTGTCGAGGAGGTTTCCGAAGGCGATGGCTTGGGCGGGGCAGGCGTCCTGGCAGGCGGTTTTCACGGAATCGACCGGGATGCGGAGTGTTTCCGTGGTGACGGTGACCTCGGGTGAAAGATTTCCGGAGGCGAGGACTTCCTGTTTCTGGCCGCGCTTCTGGCGGATCACCGCTTCCTGGATGCGCTGCACGCAGTAGGTGCATTTCTCCATCACGCCGCGCATGCGGACGGTGACGTTCGGATTCTTCTGGAGGTGCGGCGCTTCCTTGTCCTGGCGAACGCCCGCAGGCCCCTTGTTGAGGTTGTTTTTGATGAGCGGATTGCGCTTGTTGTAGTCGAAATAATTGAAACGACGCGCCTTGTAGGGGCAGTTGTTCGCGCAGTAGCGGGTGCCGATACAGCGGTTGTAGGCCATCGCGTTGAGACCGTCCTCGGTGTGCACCGTGGCGTTAACCGGGCAGACTGTTTCGCAGGGAGCGGATTCGCACTGTACGCAGGCGACGGGTTGCGGAACCATGGCCGGATTATCGGCATCGAAGGTATTGTCCTTGTGGACGGCGAAGTAGCGATCCATGCGGATCCAGTGCATCTCGCGGCCTTTCGCGACCTGCACCTTGCCAACGATGGGGATGTTGTTCTCGGATTGGCAGGCGACAAGGCATGCGTTGCAACCCATGCAGGAGGAAAGGTCGATGGTCATGCCCCATTGGTGGAGCTTGTCGCTGAGGAGCGTGCCGCCCTTGCGGTCTTCCTGCTTGTAGAGGGAAATGTTCTCGGGCGCGTGGGAGTCGTTGCCCTGCTTCTTCACCTTCGCGAGCTGCGCCTTGAAATCGCCCTTGTGGTCGATGGTGTCCGTGGAAATCTCGCGGGCAAGCGCACGGCCATACATCGCGTTGTGCTCCTGAGTGAGCGCGACCGAGTAGCGTTTTTCCGTTTTGGTAACCTTGGCACCGCTGGCGAAATAGGCGGTGTCCTGGGTGCGGAGCGGGTAGGCGTCGAAACCGCGGTTCACGCCGACGAGGCCGACGTGCTTTGCGTTTTTCGTATCGCGTTCCAGTTCGTCGTCGCCGTTGAAGCCTTGACCGTAGCCGAGCGGGATGATGATCGTGTTTTCCGCTTGTCCGAAGGACACGAGGACGGGGATTTCCAGGGTCTTGCCGTTGACTTTCAGCGAAATGACGGGCGACTTGCGAGCGCTTCCCTCATCGTCAGGGGAACGCGATGCGAACGTGCTCTCAAGCTGGATGATCTCATAATAGATGCCGAGTTCCTTGGCGGTCTTCGGCGCGATGAGAGCGGCGTTGTCCCAGGTGAGTTTCGAGACCGGATCGGGAGCTTCCTGGAGCCAGCCGTTGTCGATCCAGCGGCCGTCATAGACTGAGGCGTCGGTGGCGAAGATCACGTCGAGCTTGTCCTTGCTTGGCGCGCCAGCCTTCGCGTTCGCGATATCGGTGGCGGCGTTGCCGGAAAGGGCGGGAGTGGCGGCGGCGTAGGTGTCGCTGGCATCGAAGCCATTTTTCAACAGATTCTTCCAGGCTGCCTTGTCCTTGGCGAAGGTGGTTTTCACTGCCTCAAGTGCGGGCGCGGGCGTGCCATCCTCCCCTTCCCCGGTGATGAGCTTTCCATCCTCGGAAAGAAGCGCGATAAGCAACTCAAGCTCCGCCACGCAATCGGGATAAAGCGGCAGGATCATCGGCTGCACGACCGTGAACGCGCCGCGGGAGCTGCGGGCATCGCCCCAGGATTCTAGGTAATGCGCGGCGGGCACGTGCCAGGTGCAGGCGTGCGCCGTGGCGTCGGTGCGCAGGCCGAGGTGGACGGAGGTCTTGGCTTTCGCGAGGGCTTCTCCGAACTTCAGGTCGGCGGGTGCGTCGTAAACGGGATTCGACGGGGTCAGGAAAATGACCGTCTCGATGGCGGCGTTCTGGAGATCGGCGGTGAGCGCGGCGATGTCGCCGAAGCCTTTCACGCCAGTCTGGAAAGCGGAAACACCGGTGCCGATATTGCCAAGCGCAAGGTTGATCGCCAGCGCGAGGTGCTTCACGGCGGCGGACTGGCGGGAACCGGCGAGAACAGCGGTGTTCGCGCCGCTGGCCTTGAGATCGGCGGCGAGCGCCTTGACCCACTTGAGCTGTTCCGCGTCGGTGATCGGCGCGATGCCTTCCGCCGCGATATCGAACTCACGCGCGATCTGCGCGGCGAAGGCAGCGACCATGCCTGGAGCGACGCGTAGGCGGTGATCCGCCATGCCGCCGGTCAGCGTGAAAGCGGATTCCACCGAGTAGAGGCGGTTCATCGAAGCCGCATCGGGTTTGGCCTTGTAGCCTTGGCCCTCGGGCTTCCTGCGGTTGAAAAAAGCGATGTTCGATCCCTGCGGATCCGTGCCCGCAAAGTCGCAGTCCAGCGAGAGGATGCGGTCGGCTTTCGCGAAATCGGGAACCAGCTTCACGCCCTCGCCGAGGATCGCGCTGTCGTTGGCGGCGAGCGCCTCGTATTGGTAAAATTTCGCGTTATCGTTTTTCTCGAGTTCCGCGATTAGGCGGAGGCGGGTAGGGCTTTCATCGGCACCGAAAACAAAACCGATCTTCGCGGTTTTGTCTTTTGCGAGAGCGGCGAGGACAACCTCAAACTCAGAGCGTTTCGCCGCCTTGCCGGCCTTGAGAAATTTCCGCGAGCGGGAGGTCGAGTAAAGATCAAGAACCGAGGCCTGGGCGAAGGCGTCCGTGCCTTCGTAGTCCGGGTGCAGGCGGTTGGAGGCGACCTTGGTGGGGCGGCCTTCGTGGGTGGTGACGACGAGAGGCACGGCACCGCCGGCGCGCGGCATACTAGAGGCGTAGTAGGTGGCTTTCCCGGGGATCACCCACTCGGGAGCTTTGGTGTAAGGCACCAGGTATGCCTCCGGGCGGCGGCAGGCGACCATCCCGAAACCGGCCAGCGCGGTGGAGGATCCCATCAGCTTGAGGAAGGTGCGGCGCGAGGTTTCCAGCTCGTCCTGGTTCGCCATTTCGGCAGCACCCTGCGGGAACTCGCGGTCTAGCCAGGTGCGGAATTCGGCGGTGTCGCGGAGTTGTCCGGCGCTGCGCCACGAGACGGTCGTTTCGTCCTGCGGGACTTCCGGATGGTTCCAAATGCGTTTGCTCATATCAGGGCGGCGGGAAAAATTTTCGTGGGAAACAGGTTAGCGGTGGCAGGAGGTGCAACTGGACTTGGGATGGACATTGAAGGTTTCCTTCAGTTTCTTGCCAAGATCGATGGTGGTCTTGACCGATCCGTCGGTGGTGTATTTCGCCACATCGCCATCGCCGTAGTTGAAATTGAAAACCTCCTCCAGCGGGCGGAGATGCTTCTCCGGGGCGCGGTGGCAATCGAGGCACCAGCCCATCGAGTGAGGTTGATCCTGGAACACCACATCCATCTTGTGGATGTCGCCGTGGCAGCTCTGGCAGGAAATCCCGCGGTTCACGTGGGCGGAATGGTTGAAATACACGTAGTCCGGGGACTTGTGGACGCGCACCCACTCGATCGGCTTGCCGTCGTAGCGGGGGTGCGCCGGATTCATGGAAACATGCAGCGGCTCAAGCTTCGGGCTGTCCTTCTGGACGTGCTGGTGGCAGTTCCAGCAGGTGTTGCCGCTGGGAATATTGGAATGCCCGGAAACGTCCGCGAACGAATGGCAGTAACGGCAATCGAGGCCGAGCTGATCGACGTGGATCTTGTGTGAGAACGGGATCGGCTGGTTCGGTTTGTAGCCTACCACTTGTGCCTTCGGCGTGGCGTAGTAATTGATCGCGACAACGACCCCGGCGCCCACCGTTCCGAGGCAAAATGCGATTTGTAGTGGCAGCAGGTTGGACCAGCGTGGGAAAATGTTCGCCATGGGAGAAAAATGGGATGCGGCGTCGCGCCGGGCGAAACGTGCAAGCTTGTGAAAAATTTCACAAGCGTTTTTCTTGAACAATTTATCTTTTCCCCGCCGTTAAGCTGAGTTGTTTCAGGCCAGCTGATCCGGATGGGTAAAACCTCATCGGATCACTCCGGCAACGGGGCGTAGCGGAAGCGGTAGTGCTGTTTCCGGATCATCGTGTCGTAGGGCGTATCGATGAGCGGATAGCGCAGCAGAGCGCGCTCCGACCATTTCACCGCCCCCGCGCGATCGCCCATGGCGAAGCGGACTTCCGCCATCGTGTCTAGGTATGCCGCCTGTCCGGGATTTTCCGCAAGTGCGGCCTGGAGATGCTTTTCCGCCTCGGGAAGCTTCATCCGGGCACGTGCTGCGAGCCATGCGGCGGTGTTGCGGGCATTGTCACAATCGGGAAAACGCTCGATCACGGTGGAAATTTGCGCCCACGATTCACCGAACCATTTCTCAAGCTCCTTGTTGAGGCCGACCTTGCGGAGCATCGGAAAGAAGTCGTCCGCGAGAATGCCGTCGGTCTTGAAATTCTGGTAAATTCCATCCAGCAGGGCGATGGCCCGCTTCCGATCATCGGGCAGTATGGCGAGCGCTTTCGCCAGATCGGCGTTAAAGCGCGCCTTCGAGTAACTGGCAAGGGATCCGCCTGAAAAATCCTCGCTCGCGTTGACCTGCGCCAGGGTCTCGTAGCAGGAAGCCGCGATCTCCCAACGGCCATCCTCAAACATCGAGCGGGCATACGTATCGAGAAAGGCCACAAAATCGCTTTCGGAAACATTCGCGTGCAAGGCGGCGCGGCGATACCAGACCGCCGCCCGTTCCGCATCACCGCCATAGACGTAGAGATTTCCGATACGGGAACAGCTCTGCGAATATCCGAGGGAAAGCTTTTCGGCGAGCGCGTCATGTTCTGCGGCACGTTTTGTGAAACCCGCACGCCGCAAAGTGACGGCCATGTAAACATGGAAATCGGGTGAGTGTTTCACCTGGTCGCCTTTCTCCTCAAGGATGCCGACTGCATCCTTCCAACGCGACGCGGCGCTGAGATACTTGTCGATCCACGGCCACATCGCGGAGGCTCTGGATTCCTCGCTGAGCGCATCGCGCGCCTTCAGGGCGGTCGCCACATCCTGCCTCGCGACCGCCAGCATGCGTATCCTTTCAAGATGATCTTGCTTGTCCGCTTCCGGGCTTTTTTTGATCGCTTCCCAGGCCTTATCCAACCACTTGTCATACAAATGAGCGGGATCGGGTCCCACCCCGAAGAGAGCCATCATGACGCGGAGCGTGTCGGGACGGCTCATGCCCGGCTCGATCTCCGCGACCCAAGCCAGCCATTCCGAGACCTCCGGCTCCTCGCCGAAAGCCATGGAGAAAAGCTCCCCCCAGCGGTTCTCGTCATCGCCGGCCCAGATCGCACCGGAGGCCGCCGCGAAACGCGGGGCGCCGGAAACGGGTTCGAATAGGGAACCCATGAAATTGATGAAGCTCTCGGGTCGCTCCTTCGCATAATTCGCCAGCGGCGCGGAGTAAGCCTCGCTAAGTTCCTTCGAGAGCCCGCGCGTTTCCATGAAGTCGGCGATCATCAGCAGTTGCATGAGCGGCGAGCCGTCGCCCCCATTCTCCTCTTCATCGATCATCTTCGCGAAACGCTCTTTAACCCACGCGTTGTAATCGGGCTTCTCCGGATCCAGCCCTAAGGCCCCAAGCGCCTCAGCGATGCGTTCCTGGAAGAGGTAATGCTGAAAAGCCCGCTCGGGATTTGCCTTCGCCTCGTATTTCTCCGCCTCCGCCATCCTGCCAAGCGCGGCGAGCGACGCGACCGCCTGCGCTTGTTCGTTGGAGTCACGGTCATTCAGGATCTGTAAAAGCGGCGCGAAATCGGAGTCGTTGACCTTTTTTCCCTCCCAGCGTTTCAGCGCGATATCAATATAGTCTGGCAGAGCTTTGGCTCCCCTTACGCCGTTACCGTTCTGGCGGATCCAAAGCGTCGGATCACCTTGCAGCACTTTGAGACCCGCAAGCAACCGCGTGCGCTTGGACTCCTCCGCCAGCCGCACCGCTCCATCCAAATCGCCCCTGACCCGGAGCAACGTGATTTTCCAATCCTCCGTCGCCACATCCTCGGGAGCAGGCGGATCCTCCATCCCCTTGCCGAGTTTCCCCATACTCCGATAAACCCACGCCAAAGCGATCAGATCGTTCGGTTCCTTCGCCGACATCCTCAGCAGGTTTTCCGCTGTCTCGAAATCATCCGACGCCAGAGCCTGCCGTGCGCCCAGCAATGCGACACCGCGGATCGATACGGCCATCACCTGCTTCACTTTGGGGCGTTTCTCCATCGAGTAAAGTTTCAGGAGCTGGTAATAGGCCTTCATCTGCCGCAGCTCTTGAATGTGGTTCACCTTCAGGTTCTGCGGAGCCGTCTGGTATCGCTGGATCTGCTCGAAAATCTCCGGAGGAGTCTCGGGCCTGATGCGCAGCTCCACTTTCTCAAGGACAGCCGCCGCGCGCTTCGCCCTTTCCGGATCATCGGAAACACTGGCCGCGCGCAGCATTTCGAGAGCCGCCTCGCCCTTTTCCCAGAGAGCACGGGTGGCATCCTCCCTTTCGCGGAACGAATCCGATGCCAGGTGCGTGACCAAGTCCTCCACTCCCTCCGCGCCGGCTTTCGGGCCTGCCGCCTCCGCCGCGAATGCCGCGCAAGCCATCAGGGACAACAGGGAAAGCGTCGCGGGAAACTTCATATGTGGGGGAAGCATGACCCGTCTGGTGGAGGTTTCAACCTCGCCGTCGAAAAAAAGGGGAACCGCTGTGCCGTCCTTGGCGCTGTGAGCCACGTTCCGGTCGCTCAAAAAGTGGGGTCGTCCTTCGGGTTGCATGTCTTCCTAGGAAGGCATGACAATCGCCCGGCGGTTAGTGACCCCGTAATATTCACATCGGTCCGGGCCAGCTACCAAACTAGTCGAACACAGCAGTAGGCCGCCAATCTATCCACGCCCCCCGCCCCGCGCAACAATTTTTCGAATAGCTTCGGTGCGGCGTGTTGCCTTATTGCGCGACTCATCCGAAAGGTTAGCCGTCAATCCATCCAACTCTTTGATCATCTGCGTCCATTCATGTCCACTGCTGCGGTTCCCTTTCTTTTTTTAGGCTCAACACCCTTTCCGTATCACTCTGAAACCCGCCGATAAGGAAGCCTCCACATGTCTCGCCCACCCACCATTCATTCACCTACAAACAAGTGATGATTTTTTTGGAGAGTTGAAAGTTGCCAACCCCGCCCACCCGCACCTAGTTTCCCCTCTCCCAACTCAGAACTTAATGAATATCGTCGTCGAAAAACAGCCGAAATGCATCGCAACCCTCAACGTGGTGGTTCCTGCCGCCGATGTCGCGGCGAAGCGCACGAAGATCGCCTCCACCTACGCCTCGCAGGCAAAGATCGCCGGTTTCCGCCCCGGCAAAGCGCCAAAAAATGTGGTCCAGCAGCGATTCGGGAAACAGATTTTCGAAGAGCTGACCGATGCGCTTTTCGGCGAGGCCTGCGATCAGGCGTTGGAAAAGGAGAACCTCAAGGTGCTCGATTTCGGATTTCCTGATAACCTCAACGAGCGCCCGGACGGCTCCATCGCTTTCGAAACGAAACTGATCCTCGCTCCGGAAATCACACTACCGGAATACAAGGGCATTGAGGTGAAAGCCCCATCCGCCGAAATCACCGATGAAGAACTCAATGCGCAGCTCCAGGACCTTCGCGTGCGCCTCGCCGAGTTCGAGGATGTCGACGGCCGCCCCCTCCAGGCGGATGACATCGCGGTCGTCGATTTCACCACCACATGCGGCGGGCTGCCTCTGACCGAAGTGATCGGCGACAAAGGCCAATACCTCGCCAAGCGTGAGAACCATTGGCTGCCCGTCAAGGAAGGCGATTTCCTTCCCGGCTACGCGGTGCAACTCACCGGCTTGAACATCGGAGATGAAAAAGCCGTGACCATTTCGCTCGGCGAGGATTTCCCCTTCGAGGAACTTCGCGGCAAGGAGATCACCCTCCAGACCACCCTCCAAGGCATCAAGGCCAACAAACTGCCGGAACTCGACGACGCCTTTGCTGAAAAGCTCCTGCCCGGCAAGACTCTCGTTGAGCTCAAAGACCTCATCAGCGGCAACATGACCCTGGAAAAGGCGAAGCAGATCAGCGAGTTCAAGGTCAACCAGATCGTCGCTCACCTGAATAAATCGGTCAGCTTCGAACTGCCCGAGGAAATCGTCCTGCGCGAGACACAAAGCCAGGCCGACAGCCTCGTCGAGGAAGGCAGCAAGCACGGTGCCTCCGAGGAGGAGATGATGGCGCGCCAGGAGGAAATCTTCTCCCTCGCCACCGAGCGCGCCGTCACGAACCTCCGCACGAATTTCCTCCTCCAGGAAATCGCCGCGGCCGAGAAAATCACCGTGCCTGATTCGGATTTGTTCGCCCACATCTCGCGCATCGCGACCGCCCGCAAGGAGCCGATCAAAAAGGTCATCAAAGATCTCCAGCGCACCCGCGGCATCCAGTCGATAAACAGATCACTCCTCATCGGCCTCACGATTGACTTCCTCGTCGAACACGCGAACGTAACGGAAGTTTCCGCCGAGGAACTCGAAGCCACACCCGCCGAATCACTATGAACCTTTTCCCACCCTCCAACAGCGCCTCCCCGCAGGCCCCGCAAAACAGCTACTACGTGCCCATCGTCATCGAGTCCGATGGCCGCGGCGAGCGCTCGTTCGACATCTACTCGCGCCTGCTGAAAGACCGCATCATTTTCATCACGACCCCCATCGATGACGGCGTAGCCGCCTCCGTGATCGCGCAGTTGCTTTTCCTCCAGATGCAGGATCCCAAAAAGGACATCCACATCTACATCAACTCCCCCGGCGGTTCCGTCACCGCCGGCCTCGCGATGTATGACACGATGCAGTTCCTCACCTGCGATGTGAACACCTACTGCATCGGTATCGCCGCCTCCATGGGTTCCGTGCTGCTCACCGCCGGAACCAAAGGCAAGCGCTACTGCCTGCCGAACTCCCACGTGATGATCCACCAAGTCTCCGGTGGAGCACAGGGCACCGCCTCCGACGTGGAGCGCACGATCGGCTTCATGTTCAACCTCAAGAAACGCCTCAACGGCATCCTCGCCAAGCACACCGGCAAGACCATCGAGGAAGTCGAGCATGACTCCGACCGCGACAACTACATGACCGCCGAGCAATCCGTCGCCTACGGCCTCGTGGACAAGGTTCTGGAATCACGCAAACAGCTCCCCGACGCCATCCAAGCGGAGATCGAGAAAAAGGACTAATTTCAGCGTTTCAGTTTTCAGCATTTCAGTTTTTATTCCACCATGGCTCGCGCGTCCAATCTCACCATGTGCTCTTTCTGCGGAAAGAGCCACTCAGAGGTCAAAAAACTCATCGCCGGTCCCGGTGTTTACATCTGCAACGAGTGCGTGGATGTCTGCTCCAATATCCTCGCAAAGGAACTGAACCCGCCCGAGTCCAAAGGCAAAAAGAACAAGGGAAAATCCTCTCACAAGCGCGAGGAAATCCCGACCCCCGCCGAGCTCCTCCACGAGCTCGACCAATATGTGATCGGCCAAGAGATGGCGAAAAAAGTCCTCTCCGTCGCCGTTTACAACCACTACCTCCGCCTCAACCAGAACAACCTTGGCGTTTCCGCCGAGTTCAAGGATGTGGAGATCGAGAAATCAAACGTCCTCCTACTCGGCTCCACCGGCTCCGGGAAAACCCTGCTCGCCCGCACTCTCGCCCGCGTGCTTGACGTGCCTTTCTGCATCGTCGATGCCACCACGCTCACCGAGGCGGGATACGTCGGTGAGGATGTGGAAAACATCATCCTCCGCCTGCTGCAGGCCGCGGATTTCGATGTCGAGCGCGCCGAGCGAGGCATCATCTACGTCGATGAGATCGACAAGATCGGCCGCAAGACCGAGAACGTCTCCATCACCCGGGATGTTTCCGGCGAGGGCGTCCAGCAGGCTCTCCTGAAAATCCTCGAAGGCACCGTCTGCAATGTCCCCCCGCAGGGCGGCCGCAAGCACCCGCAGCAGGAATACATCCAAGTCAACACCGAGAAGATCCTCTTCGTCTGCGGCGGCGCATTCGTCGGGTTGGAAGACATCGTCAAACGCCGCCTCGGCAGCAAGACCCTTGGCTTCCACTCCGATAACCAGACCAACAACGACCTCGACGAGAAGACCTCGAAAATCCTTGAGAAAGTCCTCCCGGAAGACCTCCTCCACTTCGGCCTGATCCCCGAGTTCATCGGACGTCTTCCCGTCATCACTTCCCTTCGCAAGCTCACAGAGGACGAGCTAGTCCGCATCCTCACCGAGCCGAAGAATGCCTTGGTGAAACAGTATTCCAAGCAACTCGCGCTCAACAGCGTGAAGCTGCGCATCACCCGCGATGCCCTCCGTGCCATCGCGAGGCAGGCCGTAGATCGCGGCACCGGTGCCCGGGCCCTCCGCTCCATTTTCGAGAAACTGATGCTCGACGTCATGTTCGATGTCCCCTCCCGCGGCGATATCGAAGGTGTCTGCATCAACCGCCACGTGGTCGAGGGAACGAAGTCCCCTTCCCTGCGCCGCCGCAAACTGGACGCGGATGCGGACGCGGATGCGGCATAATAGGGAGAAGGAGTTTCAAACCCCTTGCTCATACCCATGGGCACGGCAGCCGAAGGCAGCCGCTCCTTGCGCTTCGCGGAGGCGTATTCTTAGTCCTTCTTCTTCAGAAGCGGGAAAAGCACCACGTCACGGATCGTCGGCGCGCCGGTGAGCATCATCACGAGGCGGTCGATGCCGATGCCGATACCACCGGCGGGCGGCATGCCGTGTTCGAGGGTTTCGATGAAATCGTAATCGACCTTCTGCTCCTCCTCGCCGCCGGCCTGGTGCTCGAGGCGCTCGCGCTGGAGGTCGGGATCGTTGAGCTCGGAGTAACCCGGTGAAATTTCCTGGCCGTTGATGATGAGTTCGTAAACCTCGACCGTCCTACCGCCGGGCGTGACTTTCGCCAGCGGAACCAACTCGCTGGCGACGCGCGTGACGAAACAGGGATCGAAGGTGTGCTCCTCGACTTTTTTCTCAAAAACCTGCTGGATGACCTCAAAATCCTCCATGTTCTCGGAAAGTTGCACGCCGAGCTGCTCGCATTTCGCGCGGCGTTGCTCCGGGGTGATGTCGAAGAAATCATCGCCCGCCGCGCCCTTGATCAGGTCGTGGTAGTTCGCGCGTTTCCAGGGGCGGGTGAGGTCGATGGTGCGGGTGACATTACCGTCCTCGTCCTTGTGCTCGATCTTGAGGCCTCCGCAGAATTTCTCCGCGAGGTGGCAGGTCATTTCCTCCACGAGGTTCGCCATTTCCTCGAAATCGGAGAATGCCCAATAGGCCTCCAGCATGGTGAATTCGGGGTTGTGGCGGCGCGAAATGCCTTCGTTGCGGAAGTTGCGGTTGAGTTCGAAGACTTTTGTGAAACCGCCGACCAGCAGGCGCTTGAGGAAAAGTTCCGGCGCGATGCGCAGGGTGAGCGGCATGCCGAGGGCGTTGTGATGCGTCTCGAACGGGCGTGCGGCAGCTCCACCCGCCACCGATTGCAACATCGGAGTCTCCACTTCCAGGAAGTCCCGCGTATGCAGGAAGCTGCGAATTTCCGCGATCATCTTTGAACGGGTGATGAACAGCGCGGCGCTGTCCGGGTTACCGATCAGGTCGAGGTGGCGCTTGCGGTATTTCGTCTCCCGGTCGGAAAGGCCGTGGAACTTGTCCGGCATCGGCCGCAGGGATTTCGAGAGCACGGTGAAGGACTCGGCCTTGATCGTCGGCTCGCCGGTGCGGGTGGTGAAGGTTTCCCCCGTGACACCGACCCAGTCCCCGCGGTCGAGGCACTTCCAGATCGCAGCTTGCGTTTCATCGAGATCCTTCACGCTGAGGTAGCATTGGATCGCGCCGTGGGCGTCGCCGATGCTGAAGAAAACGGATTTCCCCATGTCGCGCAGCGCGATGATGCGGCCGGCGGTGGTGACTTTTTTTTCGTCCGCGTAATCGGCTTTGAGATCCGCCGGGGAAATCGTGGTCTCGAAACGGGCACCGAACGGGTCGACTCCCAATGCGCGCAGCTTGGCGAGCTTCTCGCGGCGGACGGCGATTAGTTCTGCTTCGGTGGACTGCGGTTGGGTGGAAGTTTCGCTCATGCGGCGACAGCGGTAACGGACGCGGCGGAGCGGGGCAAGCACATCATGGTGCGCAATGCCGGAAGCGGAGCTTGCGGGACGAGGTTCGGGCGGTTAGTTCTCACTTATGTTGGATGAGATACGCGCATTGCTGGTATTGCAGGATAGGGACAGGCGCTTGATCGCCTTGCGGAAAGAATTGGCGAAGCTCCCTCAGGACGAGGCACGGGCGAAGGCGAAACTGGCCGGTGACACCGCCGCCGTGAAAAAAGCCCACGACGAATTCCTCGCCGCCGAACTCGCTGTGAAAAAAATCGAGATGGACGCCGAGACGCGTCGCACGACGATCAAGCGGCTCAAAAACCAACAGTTCGAGACCAAGAAAAATGAGGAATTCAACGCGCTGGGCCACGAAGTAAGCCGCTACGAAAAGGAACTCGATGAGTTTGAGACGCGCGAGCTGGAGGCAATGGAGTCGGTGGACTCTTTCCGCAAGGCCTACAAGGAAGCCGAGGCGCTTCTCGCCAAAACCCAGAAAGTGGTCGATGACGATCTGGCCACCATCAAACAGCGCCACGGCAACCTAGAGACACAGGCCGCCGAGGTGCAGGCGGAGCGCGACAAGCTGGTCAAGGAGTGCCCGGAGGATCACCTGCCGCTTTACGAAAAACTCATGAAATCCAAGGACGGCATGGCCATCGCCAGTTTGCGTGATGGGAAATGCACAGGCTGCCACATGAAGGTGATCGCCTCCACGGGCATCGCGGTGCAACAGGGGAAAGAGGTCACGCAATGTGAGAACTGCGGGCGCATCCTTGCGATGGATGAGTGAAGCGCGCGAACTTGAAGGCGATGTCCTGAAAGGGGTTTCTCGCTCCTTTTACCTAAGCCTGCGCTTCCTGCCCGCGCCGATGCGGCGACCGGCGGGCATCGCCTATCTCCTGGCACGCGCCAGCGATACGATCGCCGATTCCGCGACGCTCCCGACGGCTGAGCGCATCGCTTGCCTCGATCTCCACGCGAGGCAGTGCGCCGGACTCGCCGAGGCCGCTCCGTGGCCGCAACAACTCATCCACGGCACACCCGACCCGAAGGAAAAGCGCTTGTTGGAAAATCACGTCCGTATCCTCGCGGCCCTTCACGGCATCGAACCCACCTCCCTCGATCTGATCCGCGAAGTCCTTGCCATCATCATCGGTGGCCAGAAACTCGATCTGAAACGCTTCGGGAACGCATCTTCGCAAAACATCATCACCTTGCCGGATGACGCATCATTAGACGATTACACGTGGCGCGTCGCCGGTTGCGTCGGCGAGTTCTGGACGAAGCTCGGCTTCGCGACACTCGGTGATGGTTTTTCCAAAAAACCTCTTGAGGAATTGCTCAAGCCCGCCGCCGAATATGGCTGCAGCCTGCAATTGGTGAACATCCTCCGCGATCTTCCCGCCGATCTGCGCGCTGGGCGCTGCTACCTGCCGGTTGCCGATCCTCACGATGAAACCAAACTCATGACCGTCTTCTCCACATGGCGGGAAACCGCGGTGCGGCGTATCGTTAGCGGGATACCCTATTCAAAAGCCCTCCGGTCGAAGCGCCTCCGCATCGCCAGCTCGCTGCCCGCCTTCATCGGACTTGATACCTTGGCAATGCTTGAAAACGCGACTTTTTCCGATCTCGAAAAAGGCGTCCGCATACCAAGGAAACGCGTGTATTCCCTCCTGATCAGCGCGTTTCTTCGGGGCTAAGATTGTCCGATTTTGTCCGTTTGCATGGTTTTTCCCCAAGTTGTTTGACAAGAGGCGCAAGAGGCGGGAAAAACTCTGCCGACCATGAGCAAGCTCAAACTACACAATGCCATGTGGCCAGGACTTGTCGGCAAAGAGCCCGGCACCGACCACCCACCGATCTCCCTCGAGCACATGCTCGATCTCACCGTCGCCGCAGAGGTCAATGGCCGCAAGTATGACGGAGTCGATCTCTTCATTTTCCACCCACATACCGATCCGGATGGCTCGGATGACGAGATCCGGAAAATGGCAGATCTCATCGCCTCAAAAGGACTTTCCGTAGGTTCGCTGGTGGCTCCCGTCTGGCCGGGAACGGTCGGCGGCCCGGCTTTTGGCTCCGATGAGGATTCCAAAAATTTTGTCCTCGCCGTGGAGAAGACCTGCCGCATCGCGAAAATCCTCAACGAGCACGGCGTCCGCAATGCCGGCATCATCCGTGTCGATACCGCAGGCGGCACCGCCGATTTCACAAAGGATATCGCCGGCAACACCGCCAGGGTCGCCAAGACATTCCGCGAAGCCGGAAAGGTCGCCGAGCAGTTCGGTGAGCGCATCGCGGCGGAAGGTGAAATATGCTGGGGCGGATTCCACTCATGGAAAGCCGCCGTGGACACCCTGGAGGCCACCGCCATGCCCGGCGTGGTCGGCTTCCAGGCGGATCTCGCCCACACCTATCTCTACCTCATGGGCTACAACGCCCCCGAGGCCGCCCTCCTCAACGAAGGCTACAGCGACGACGAATTCTGGGCCGCCTACAAGATCATGACCGACGCCCTGCGCCCATGGACTCTGGATTTCCACGTCGCCCAGAACGACGGCTCCGTCCACGGCACCGGCTCCCACGACAAGACCGGCCGCCACTGCCGCGCCGATGATCCCAACGGCAAGCTCGACATCGCGAAATGCTCCTCCTATTGGCTACAAGGCGCCGCCGAACGCGGCATCACCCATATCTGCTGGGACGGCTGTATGTTCGACAATTCCGTCCTCGAAAGCCCATCCACATGGAACGCCATCCTCAAGGCGATGATCGACGTGGATCAGGCACTTTGATTTCAGCCGGGCTGGGGATCGCTTTCCCATGCGATCCCGTATTCCGTTGCCAGATCCAAAAGGCGGCGATCCTCAGTCCAAAGCGGAATCTTTTGTATCAAGGCAGAGCCGAAAATGAGAATGTCATTCCATTGGAGACCTTTCCCGAAAAGCCCCTTGGCCTCGATCAGGCCAATCGCTTCGTTGGTATCGATTTCCGGGCCTTGCGGCAGAGATTTCAGGTACTGGATCATCACACTTCTTTCCGGAAGGTTGCCAACGCAGAGTTCACCGATCACGCACGAGTGTGTTGACACCCTTCCCTCGTCGATGAGCGGGGAAAGTGGATGGATTCCTTCTTTATTCCGGAAAAACCGAATCCAAACGTTCGTATCCACAAGTACGAGAGGCTGGAATCTAGACATCGGATTTCGGATCTTTTTTCTTGAGAAGAACCTCACGTCCCATCCGTGGTTCGCGCTTGGAATACTCCAGATTCGGCATGCTGCCCTCCAATGCCAGAACGCGGCTCTTCAGCTCATTGGCCACCAATCGCCTCATCGCCTCATTCATCAGCCGGGATTTTTCCTTGATGCCTGAATATTTCATCGCCTCCTTCAGAAGCTCATCGTCCAATGTAACTGTCGTTCTCACGCATCATAAATCGCATTATTTGATGCCCAAGTAAAGCATTTCTTCCAAAAATCATCCAACAACCACCAAACCAACTATGAAAAAGGAAATCCGCATCGGACTCATCGGCTACGGCTTCATGGGTCGCACCCACTCGAACGCCTACTCGCAGCTCAGCCACTTCTTCGACACGCAGCACGTGCCCGTCCGCCAGGCGGTCTGCGGGCGCGATGAGGAGAAGGTGAAAGCCTTCGCCGAAAAATGGGGCTACTCGTCCTACGAAACGGATTGGCGCGAACTCGTGAAACGCGAGGACATCGACGCCGTCGATATCTGCACCCCCAACGACTCCCACGCCGAGATCGCCCTCGCGTGCATCAAGCACGGCAAGATGATCCTCTGCGAAAAACCCCTCGCTCTCAACGGCGAGCAGGGTGAAACAATGGTCGAGGCCGTAGAGAAATCCGGCCTGCCGAATCTCGTCTGGTATAATTACCGTTTCCTCCCCGCCGTTACGCTTGCGAAAAATATCGTCGATGCCGGAGAGCTCGGCCGCATCTTCCATTACCGCGCGAACTTCCTCCAAGACTGGACGATTTCCGAAGAGCTCCCGCAAGGCGGCGCCGGCCTCTGGCGTCTCGATGCCGCTGCCGCTGGCTCCGGAGTCACCGGAGACCTTCTCGCCCACTGCATCGATACCGCACGTTGGATCAATGGCGACATCGTTTCCGTTTCCGCGATGACCGAAACATTCATCAAAGAGCGCATCCATACCGCCACCGGCGAGAAGCACCCCGTCACCATCGACGATGCCTGCGCCTTCCTTGCACGTTTCGAAAACGGTTCGCTCGCGATCTTCGAGTCCACCCGCTACGCCCGCGGCCACAAGGCACTCAATACCTTCGAGATCAACGGCGCGAAGAAATCCCTCTCCTGGGATCTCCACGATATGAACTACCTTGAATACTTCGACCATGGAGTTCCCGGCGACCGCCGCGGCTGGACGAAAATTCACTGCTCCGACGGCGATCATCCTTACGCCGGCAACTGGTGGGTTCCCGGTCTCTGCCTCGGCTACGAGCACTCATTCACCCACGAGCTCGCCGAGTTCTTCAAATCCCTCGACGATCCCTCCGCCGAAAAACGCTACCCGGACTTCCGCCACGCCCTCGGCACCCAATATGTCTGCGACGCCGTCCTCGAATCCGCCAAGACCAAGCAATGGGTCGATGTGAAAAAGGCCTGACCTCCTTCTTTTTATCCAACCCTCTGTCTAGCTTGGCGAACTTGGCGTCTTGGCGGTGAAACCTTCTTCAACTTGCTTTGTTACCATCGCTCAACAAGTGGCAGTTCCCAAATCACTCCGCACACGACCCCGAGAGAAATTTGAACCGCCAAGTCGCCAAGGGCGCCAAGGAAGATTCATGAGGGCGGCCTTGGCAATTTTTCCCTGTCTCCTCACGCCTCCGGGCGGGCGACGAGGCTGTTGAATTTCTCCTCCAAGGCGCGGAGCTGGTCCTCGCCTTGGACTTTTCCGCCGCCGGGGATGGTGATGTAGAGGGTGTCCATGGCGACGCCTTTCTCGGTGCAGATGCGGGCGTGGGTGGTGTCGAGGCCGGCTTCGTTGACGGTGTGGAAAAGATCGTGGAGGAGGCCGATGCGGTCGAGCGCCTGGATCTCGACGGTGGTGCAGGTGGGGTGGAGTTCGTTGGAAACCTGGGCGCGCACGGGGACGGAAAGTCCGGTCTCGGAGCGGGGCTTGAGGAAGTTCGCCTTGCGTTTAAGGTAGGTCTCGGGGTCGTAGCGCTCGGCCGCGAAGATGGTGGTGAAGATGGCGAGGAAGCGCTTGCGGGTGGCCTCGTCGGAGACGGGCTCGAAGTTGGTGGTGCAAACGCGGAAGATGTTCAGCACGATGCCGTCGGTGCGGGTGTAAAGATCGGCGGAAAGGATGTTGATCTGCTCGGAGGCGAGGGCGCAGCAGAGTTTCTCAAGCAGCAGGGGCCTGTCGCGGGTGGCGAGGATGAGCTCGGAGTAGCCCTTGTCCGGGTGCTCGAGCCACCGGACGCAGAAGGCGTGCGGATTCCCCGCGTTTTCCTCCTCGGTGAATTCCCGCACGGCCTTCACCTGCGAGGCGATGAACGCGGCCTCGCGGTAGGCGAAGGCGGCGGCGGGCGTGCTGTCGAAGTGCTGGCGGATTTCCGCCGAGAAATCCTCCGGCATGAGGGAGGTGACCTCGGCGCGGAGGGCGAGGCGGTCGGCGTCGAGCTTGCGGGTGAAGTTTTCCCTGCCCTCCGCGAGGAAGCGGCGGGTGGCTTTGTGGAGCTGGAGCATGAGGGATTCCTTCCAGCCGTTCCATGCGTCGGGGGCGGTGCCGTTGGTGTCGCAGTAGGTGAAGAGCAGGAGGGCATCGAGGTTCTCCGGTGTCTTCATGATCGCGGCGAACTCGGCGATGACCTCGGGATCCTCCAGGTTCCGCGTGGTGGCGGTGCGCCAGAATATGAGGTGGTTGTCCACGAGGAACATGATCTTGGCGCGGCGCTGGCCGGTGATCTGGAGGCGGGAGCAGAGCTTGATGGCGAGCATGGCGGAGCCATCGATGTGCTCGCGGACGTTTTCCGAGCGCCCGGTGTCATGCAGGATGAGTGCGATGTAGAGGGCGTAGGGATCGACGATCTTGTGGAACAGGCGACGGTAAATTTCCAGCTTCGGATTGGTGTCGCCGACGAGCTTGTCGAGTTCATCGATGCAGCGGAGCGTGTGCTCATCCGCAGTGTAGCGGTGGAAGAACTCATGCTGTACGAGACAATCGAGCGCACCGAACTCCGGCAGGTAGCGCCCGAGGAAACCGATGCGGTGCATCTGGCGCAGGGAGCGGGCGACCTCGCCTTTCCGCTCAAGGATGGCCTGGAAGGTCTCACGATTCGCCTTGTGGTAGCGGAAAGTGCGGTCGATGTCCTCCCAGTGGCTGGCGATGAGACGGCGCATGGGCGGAGAGAGCCGGAGATTGCGCACCTGGCAGTGCTGGAAGAGGCGCATGAGTCGGTGGATATCTTCCCTGAAGATGTCGTTATTTGCGGGGTAGATGCGTCCGTCGCGGGCGATGAAGCCGTCGAACTCCTCGCGCTTTTTTTTCCGGAAGGTGAGGAAGGAGCGGAAGCCCGTTTCGGCGTTGGTCTCCTTCTGGATCTGGAAGTGTTCCATCAGCGAGGTGGCGTGGCGGTAAAGATGGCGGGTGTGGGTGTAGTAATCCCGCATGAAGGCCTCGGTGCGGCGCAGGATGCTGCGCTGCGGGTAGCCGAACTCGGTGGCAACGACACCCTGGAGCTGAAGGGTGAGGATGTCGGTGGCCTTGCCGGTGTGATAGTGCAGCTCGTTGCGGACGCGCATGATGAAATCGTGCGCGTCCTCGATCTCGCGGTGGGTACTGGCAGTGATGAGCCGGTCATCAACGAGCTTCCGCAGGTCTTTCGCGCCGGCCTTGATGCGGGCGACCCAAAGCATGTTCTGGTAATCGCGCAGGCCGCCGCATGATTCCTTCACATTCGGCTCTTGGAGGAAAACGGTGTGGGAGCTTTTCTGGTGGCGGGAGCGGAGATCCTGGCGGCGCATCTCGAAGAACGCGTTCTGGCCTTTCGCGACGCAGTTTTTCTCGAAGGCGACGAGGAGATCGCGGAACAGGGTTTCGTTTCCGGCGATCAGGCGGCCGTCGAGAAGGGCGGTGAGGTTCTGCGGATCGGCGCGCGCCTCCTCGATGCACTCGGCGATGGAGCGGCACGAGTGGCCGAGCTTGAAGCCGCAATCCCACAACGGATAGAGGATGCTCTGGACGAGTTCCTGGACGTTTTTCGGCAGCTTCGCGGAGGCGCGGGGGAGCAGGAAAAGAAGATCGATGTCGGAACCGGGGTTCAGCGTGCCACGCCCATATCCGCCCACGGCGACGAGGGCGATAGGGGATTCGGTGAGGCCCTGTGAGTTGATGGTGGCCTGCAGGATCGCGGCGACAAGGGTGTCGATCATCGCGGAGCGTGCCTCGCAGATTTCCAGGCCGCCCGCGCCCTCGCGGTGACGGGCGAGGATGTTTTCCTGCTCCGAATCGATGAAACGCTTGTAGAGGGAGACGCGCTCGGCGGGCGAGAGCTGGCCGTCGATGGCGGGCTGGAGGGAGATGGTTTTGTGGGGATCGGACATATTACGGGGAAAGGGGCGTGAGTTCGAGAAAGCGGATGCCGTAGGTGATGATGTAGGGCAGGGTGAAAAGCGAGACAACCGTTGTCGCGACGACGATCTGCACGGCGACGGCGGGGCGCCCGTCATACATGCGGGCGATGAGGATGGGGGCGAGCGCGGCGGGCATGGCCGCCTGCACGAGAAGGATCTGTTTCAGCTCCACGGCCATGGGGATGAATTTTGCGCAAAGTATGATCACGGCGGGAGCCAGTGCGAGGCGCACGACACAGGAGGCCGCGGCGATTTTCCACGAGGGCTTTTCCGCGACCGCAAGATCCATGATCGTCGCGCCGGTCATCATGATCGCCAGGGGAAACGCGCCGATGCCGATCATGGAAACTGCCTCGCGGCCGGGGCCGGTGATTCTATCGTCCACCCGCAGCACGACAAGTGTAAGGCCGATGGCGACGGCGATGATGGGGCCGTTGATGAGGCGTTTCCATGGGATACCGGTGTCGCCGGACATTAGCATTACGCCGACAGACCACATCGCGACCTCGACGCCGAGATTGTGGACGAAGAGCAGCGCGACAGCGGAGCCGCCCCAAAGAATCTCTACGACAGGCACGGCGGTGAAGCCGAAATTCTGGCATCCCGAGGCGAGCGCGAATGTCCGCCGACCCTGACCTGGCACGAGGCCGATCAGTTTCCCCGCCAGATAGCCGAGGCAGATCCCGGCGATGATCAGGGAAAAGCCTAGTCCCGCGCCGGTGACCAGCGTGCGGGCATCGCGCAGCACCTCGGCGCCGAGGGTACGGTCGAGGATGTAGCAAGGCAGCATCACGGAGAAAATCACGTGCATGACGCCGATGTCGTGCTCGCGCCTTAGGATACCGGTTTTCCGCAGCACGGCTCCTCCGGCCATCAGCAGATAAACGGGCAGGACGGCGAGGATGATGGTGATGGGCGAAGGCGCGGACAACAGCAGCAGGTTCGGGTGGAGGTGGGTGAATGTCGATTATGGAGTGCGCGGCTCGCGCCGGTATTGGGTTGCGTGTCGGATGAAAACGCGGAGAGTGGCGCCGACATGATGAGCGCGGACGAGATCAGGGAGTTGTTGAAACAGGTGAGGTATCCGGGATTTTCCAGGGATATCGTATCCTTCGGGTTGGTGAAGGCCGTGGAGGTAAACGGCGGGGATGTGACAGTCCGGATCGAGGTGGCGACAAAGGACGCGCAGGTGCCGCAGGCGATTTTCAAGGACGTCCATGCGGTATTGGAAAGGGTTGAGGGCATAGGCCATGCGAAGGTCGATATCGAGGTGAAGGATGCCCCCGAGGCGGCGGGCGGAGCAGTGGGGAAAAGCTCCATTCCCGGCGTGAAACGCATCATCGCGGTGGCATCCGGCAAGGGCGGGGTGGGAAAATCCACGGTCGCCGCGAACCTCGCCGTCGCGCTTTCCGCGAAGGGCTTGAAGGTGGGTCTCTGCGATTGCGATCTCTACGGTCCCTCCGTTGCCATGATGTTCGGCACCAGCGAACGCCCGGACGCCAACGAGCATGACGAGATCATCCCCATTGAGGCGCATGGACTGAAGCTCATGTCCATGGGTTTCCTGCTGGAGGACAAATCCCCGGTAATCGTCCGCGGCCCCATGGCGACACGCTACACGCAGCAATTTCTCCGCCAGGTCGCGTGGGGCGAGCTCGACGTGCTGGTGCTCGACCTACCGCCGGGCACGGGCGACATCCAGCTCACCATCGTGCAGACCGTGGCGGTGGATGGCGTGGTGATCGTAACAACGCCGCAGGAGGTCGCGCTGATCGACGCCCGCAAGGCCGTGGCGATGTTCGCCAAAGTCAATGTACCGATCCTGGGACTCATCGAGAACATGGCTTGGTTCGAGGGCGACGACGGGAAACGCTACTACATTTTCGGCGAAGGCGGCGGCGTGCGTGAGGCGGAGGACATGAATGTTCCGTTGCTCGCGCGGATACCTATCGATCTACCGACCGGCAGGGGCGGGGATGAGGGGAAGCCTGTGTCGCTATTGCCGCCTTCGGAAAACAAGGTTTCCGCGGCTTTCCATGCGATGGTCGCCGGACTCAAAGTGTGAGGCCGGTTACTCCGCGGAGGGGGAGTCGTCGCCGTAGAAGCTCTTGATGTAGCCGATCTCGACGAGCGTGTCCTGCCACGGGGCGATGATATTGGGATCCTGGAAAATGCGGTTTGCGCGGCCCAGCCATGCCTCGGCTTCGAGTATTTCATTCTTTTCATAGGCCTGCGCGGCCTGCGCGTAGTAGTGGTAAGGCGAATCGTCCTGGTAGTCGTATTTCTGCGCGAGGATGGTGGCCTCGTCTTTCTGGCCGAGCTTTACCTTGCAGAGCATGATCTTGAATTCGACGAGGCGGGAGAGAGCCATATTGTTTTCGGGGATCTCGCGCATGACTTCCTGAAAGATGTCGTGGGCTTGCTGCCACTGCTTGGTCACGAACAGGACTTCCCCCACGTTGAACCGGATGCTGGTTTTCTTCGGGGCGATCTTGAGCGCTTCGTTGAACGCTGCCGTGGCCTTATCAAAGGCGCGCATTTCCACATAACAGGAACCACGCAGGTTCATGAGCTCAGCGCTTTGCGGGAAGATCGCATCCGCCTCGCTGATCGCGTCAAGGCATTCGAAAATCCGCTTCTGCTGGAAAAAGCGGCTGGCGTTTCCGAAGTGTTTGGCGAATTCCGTGCGCTTCTCTTCCGGCAGGTTCAGGAATTCCTTTTGATTGGGTAGCAGCTCCGCTTGGAGCGGGGTTTCCGATTCGTTGGCGTTGGGTGCCGCCACCGCTTGTGCGTGGAGCGGACTGAGGAGCAGCAGGCAGGCGAGGAGAAATCGTTTCATAGCGTTGGTGGTTGGTGAAGACTTAGACAGGGATGCGCGGCGGGGCAAGTTGGAAGATGTGTCGGAAAATCAGCCGGATTTTCTGGATAGCAAAAGGAAGGGGGCGGGCTTTTCGGTGGCAAGCATACCGTATCGCGCCGTGCGGTGGGCCGCGAGGGTGGCGATGAAAGCCTCGACCGCTGCCGCTTCCTCAGCGCCGCCATTGTGTCCGGGATAACAGATGACCGCGAGAACCCCGCCCGGCACGAGGATTTCCGAGGCGGCGGCGAGAGCTTTAAGGGTGTTTTCTCGGTGGGTGATCATCCCATGGTCGCCGCCGGGCAGGTATCCGAGGTTGAAAATGATGGCGCTCGGGCTTTTCCCTCCCGCGAGATTTGCGAGATCCGCGTGGCAGCCGTGGTGCAGCTTCACGCGATCCCGCAGGCCTTCGCTTTCCAGCCGCGCGGACGTCGATTCGATGGCCTGCGCCTGAATATCGATGGCTAGCACCTTGCCGGTTTCGCCGACAATATGGGCGAGAAAAGCCGTGTCGTGACCGTTGCCCGCCGTGGCGTCGATGGCGAAATCACCGGCGGCGATCTCGCTTTTCAAAAGGAGGTGGAGCAGCTCCGTGGGGCGGGGAGGGAACATGTTTTTTAGGAAAGGGCGTCGGGAAACACAAACTCCGGGGCGGGGCGGACGCCGTCAAGGATCCAGTCCGCGAGCATCGCCGCCATCCCCGGGGCGTAGAGCGTGCCTTTCGAGCCGAGACCATTGAAGAGCCAATCCCCGGATTCGTCTTTGCCGACCAAGGGCTGGCTGCGCCGCAGGATGGGGCGTATCCCCGCGACATGGGCGATAATTTCAAAATCGGCCCCGCCGAGCTTCGCAGCGATGGTCGTGATCCGTCCGAGTCCGGCGGGGGTGGCTTGCTCGTCGAGATTGTCCCAATCATAGGTGGAGCCGACGCGAAAACATCCGCCGCCGATGGGAACCAGCCACCCGCCCGCACCGATGCGGATATGCGTCTCCGGCCAGTCGGCTCGGACGGTCAGGATTTCCCCTTTTGCGCTGCGGTGCTCGCCCATGCTGCCCGCGATCAATCCGGCGGCACCTTCGCAGCGGATGCGCGGGTTGCCGGTATCCGCCGACAGCCCGAGTTCGCGGAAATGATGGGCGGAGAGGTCGATGAATTTCCGCGTGTCGAGCCAGCCGCCGCCGACCAGCTCCACGCCGCCGAGGAAGCCCGTCGGAACTGCGTGAGCCGCACCCAGCCATGGCCTCACGCCGGGCAGGTCGAGTTTCGCGGAAATCTTCGCCCATTCCTTTTCCGACGAAGCCAGCCGAAGAACGGGGTGGGGATGCCAGATCGCCGCGCCGAATTTTTCTTCCAGCGAGCGATAGAAAGCCATCGCCTGCGGGTAAAACTCGGCGATGCGCCAGCTCGGCTCGAAGTTTTTCCCCGTGATCGGATTGATCAACCCCGCCGCGACCCGAGAGCTTCCACCCGTGCCGAGATCCGCGATGCGGAAAGGCACGCCGCGCCGCAGAAACTCCCATGCGAGGCAGCTCCCGGCCAACCCCTGCCCAACAATGAGCGGAGTTCCCGGCGATTTCATCTCGTTTCGCATCATGGAGAAATGCCCTGTTTGGTCGCGCCCGTCACGCGGTAAAAAAGCGCATCTCATTGAGGCGAAAGCTGACCTAAGATATCGATCTTGTGAGCCTCGAAGCGGCGGAGGGCGATGCGGAAATCATTCACGGCCTGATGGCGCTTTGTGGCGGCGAGGGCGGCGGTGATCTCGGCTTTCGCTTCCTCCAGAGAGCGGGGTTCGGCGGGCTTGCGGTCGGTGATCTGGAGGATGTGCCAGCCTAATTTCGTACGGACGAGGGCGGGCTTGTCTTTTCCCATGGAGAAGGCAGCCTCGCCGAAATCGGCAGGGAGACGGGCTTTGGACATCCAGCCCAGCTCTCCGCCGTTTTCCTTGTTGGCGTAGTCCTCGGAAAATTCCTTCGCGAGCGCGGCGAAGTCCTTTTTTCCGGAGTTCAGATCGGCGAGAGCCTTTTCGAGGATTCCTTTCGCTTCGTCGGACGGCTTGTTGAGCGTAGCGATGAAAACATGCTTGGCGCGGATGCGTTCGGGGAGTTGTAGCGCGTCCTTGTTCGCTTCGTAAAAATCCGCGATCTCCGCCTCGCTGACTTTCACCAAGGGATCGACGCGCATGGCGACGTATTTTTCCTGCTGGATGCGGGCGGCGATCCGTTGGCGGAGGGAGGTTTCGTCGGGGATGCCCATCGATTTCATGGCAGCCTGGAGGTCGGCCTTGGTCTCGAACCTGCCGCAGAAACGCTTGAGGCGCTCGTCGATTTCCGCGTCGGAAACGGGCAATTCCAAGGTATTCACCTTCGTTTTCACGCGTAGAAGCTCGTGGTCGATGAGATCGCCAAGCGCGGCGTAGGTGATGAGTTTCCTTTCGGCGGGGGAAAGGTCATCTGCATTTTTCCCTTCGAGCCATAACCTCTCGTGGATCGCGTAATCGAGCTGGCTACGGGTGATGTGGCGGTTGAACACCCGTGCCACCACGCCATTGGCTTTCGCCTTGGCGATGGATTCCGGGCTATCCGGATGCGAGGACTGCATGCGGCGGTTCAGCGGGCCGTTGAATACGTAAAGATCACCCGCCAGGTAGCAGAACACCAATAGGTAAGCGCCGAAGCGCAGGGAGAATTTGGTGAAGGAGTGCATGGGGTAAATGCTGAAAAGCTGAAATGCTGAAATGCTGAAAAATGAAGAGCAGTGAGAGCCGGGTTGGGAATTCTTATTTCAGCTTTCAGCTTTTCAGCTTTTCAGCATTTATGTCATCTAATCTCCACGCTGGCTCCCGGGCGGAGGAGGCCGGGGATGCGGACGATGTCCCAGTTCGCAAGGCGGATGCAGCCGGCGGAGCGGGAGCGGCCGATGGTTTCGGGGTCCGAGGTGCCGTGCATGCCGATGCCGGGTTTGGAAAGTCCGCACCACAGCACGCCGACCGGGTTGTTCGGTCCGCCGGCGATGTTGATCGCGTTGTTGGAGCGCTTGCCAGTGTCGAGGAGCTGCTGGTCATAGCGCCAGACGGGGAGTTCCACCGCGTTCTGCATCGTCCATTTCCCGTGGCGGATGAACTGGGGCTTGCCGGGCGTGATGGGGAAGGCGGCGATGAGGCTCTGGTTGGCAACGCTCGCGGGAGCCTCTGGATCGGCGACGACGAGGGCGCGCAGGTTCGCCTCGTAGATGCGCACCTGGTTGAGCTTCGTGTCGATGACGGCATGGCGCTGACTGAGAGCCTCGTCCTCCTTGAAGGCGGCACCCGTCAGGTTCTCGATCTGGAAGGCGTTGACGTTCGGGACGATGAGGGTATCGCGCGGCTTGAGGCTGTAGATCTTCACGTTCGGGTTTAGCTGCGTGAGATAAGGGATGTCCGTGTGGTAGCGCTCCGACATGAATTCGACGGTCGAGCGGTAGGACATGCGTTTCACATTCCCCTGCTGGGAGCGCTTGTAGGTGAGCTTGGCATCCACCCATTTCTCCGAAATCTCGGGCACGATGGCGACCGCGAAAGGATTCGGCACGGCCTTGCGGGCAGCGGTGTTGACGGCCGTCCAGCTGTCGAGCGGATGGCCGTGGAGTTCGTTCCAGGATTTCACGGCGAGCTCGGAAAAATGGCCGATTTTTCCATCAATCACACCGGGGCCGAAGTTCTCATGATCGAGGAAGATCTGGAGCCGCACGGCATCGTCGCCCGTGGGTTTCTGGTCGATGGGGAAAACCTCAACCGCTGCGGGATGGGGGGATGGGGCGGGGCTCAGTGTGGGTCCCGGTGCGGGTATGGGTATGGGCGCCGGCTGGGTAGCGGGTGCAGGCGGCGGCGCGGCGGCGGCGGGTTGTTCCGGGGATTCATCGAAATCAAGCGGTAGCGCCTTGAGGACACGGCCTTCCTCAATGGGCGTTTGGGCTTGGGCGAGTGACAGGCAGAGCAGGATAGAGAATAGGATGCGCATAAAAAAATCAGGCGGGGATGAGGAATGAGGAGAGGCGCCCGGCAATCGCGGCGGGGACCACGGCGCTGACGAGGATGTCGTTCTGCTCGTAATCGGTAGAGAGGACTTTCGCGTCGGTGTGGAGGAGATGAAGCAGGTCGCCGCGCATTTGGGGAATGCGGTATTGGCGGCGGGCGACGCGGTCGGCGAGCACGTGGGAGCAGGCTTTTAGCAGCTCCGGCATGCCCTCGCCGGTGAGCGAGGAGGTGCGGATTGCATCGGGGAAATCGCGGTCGAGGCGCTCGAGTGTTTCGGGATCTTCCACCGCGTCGATCTTGTTGAGGATCGTGATGACGGGCTTGTCCAGCGCGCCCAGCTCTTCCAACACTTTAAGCGTGGTATCGTGGAAACGCATAATCTCAGGCGCGGTCGCGTCTAGGACATGGATGAGGAAATCGGAGAGCACGGATTCCTCCAGCGTGGCCTTGAAAGCTTCGACGAGGCGGTGGGGGAGATTTCTAACAAAGCCCACCGTGTCGGTGATGAGAAGCGGCTGGCCGTCGGGCAGCTCGATGCGGCGGGTGGTGGTGTCGAGCGTGGCGAAAAGCATGTCCTTCGCGAGCACGTCGGAGCCGGAAAGGAGATTGAGCAGCGTGGATTTGCCGGCATTCGTGTAGCCGACGATGGAGGCGTGGGGTGTCTCGAATTTCTCGCGTTCCTTGCGCTGGGTCTTGCGTTGTTTGCGGACGATCTCAAGCTCGCGCTTGCAGCGGTCGATGCTCATGTGGGCGAGCCGCCGGTCGATCTCGATCTGTTTCTCGCCCATGCCGCGCTCGGCTCCACCGCCACCGCCGGAACCACCTCCGCCGCCTTCACGGTCAAGGTGGCCCCACATCCGCGCGAGGCGGGGCAGGGCGTATTGCATCCGCGCCAGCTCCACTTGGAGGCGTGCTTCACGGGTGTGGGCGCGCTTTGCGAAGATATCGAGGATCACCTCCTCGCGGTCGATCACGCAGAGGTCGGCGAGTTTTTCCCACTCGCGCTGCTGGGAAGGGTAGAGGTTGTTGTCGATAACGATCACGTCGCACTCGTGCGCCTTGGCCAGCTCCACGATCTCCGCCGCCTTGCCGGTGCCGCAGAGAAATTTCTTATGCATCTCTCGCGAGCGGGCCAGCACCGACTCCGCGATGCCGATGCCGAGTGTGGAGACGAGCTCGCCCAGCTCCGCCAGCAGCGAGGCGGACTCCGCTTCCTCGCTTTTGTCAAAATACAGCCGCACGACCAGCGCGCGCTCGACCATATCGGGTTTCAGTCTCACCTCAAACATCGGCCAGATATTTAGCACGCCCTAGGGAATGGGCAATGGCGAAACGGTTTGTCACTCTGGCTTGAAATCCTCGGGCATGGCGATGAAGACTTCGGCGTGGGGGATGGTGACGGCGTGGACGGTGGATACGAGGAAAAGAGCGCTGAGAAAGATTCGTAACATGACCGCATAAAACACGCGCAAGGTCGGGAGCACAAGCGACGGTTCCTGCGGTGTGGCGGCGGATTGTATCCGCCCAGCCCATAACAAACAGAGATAGGCATGGCGGATGCAATCCGCCGCCACGTTCCCTCACGCAAGCCGTTTCATCACGGCGGCGGAGAGCAGCTTGCCGTCGGCACGACCTTCGGAAAGCTCCTGCGCGCGCTTCATCGCCTTGCCCATGTCCGCCTTCGAGGCGGCTCCCGTTTCGGCGACCGCCTGCTCGACGATTTCCGCAATCTGCTCTTCCGTGAGCGCGGCCGGGAGGTAGGCGGAAAGAATCGCGATCTCCGCCTTCTCGTTCGCGGCGAGCTCCGCGCGGCCAGCTTTTTCGAACTGCTCGATGGAGTCCTGGCGCTGCTTGATCTGTTTGCGGATCACCGCGAGGATTTCCGGCTCATCGAGCACCGTGCCCAGCCCGCCCTTCTCGATGGCGGCGTTGGTCATCGCGCTTTTCAACGCGCGCAGGGCGTTGAGTGCGGTGGAGTCCTTCGCCCGCATGGCGGTCTTGATGTCGTCGGAAATGCGTAGTGTCGTGTCGCTCATGAGGGGAAGATAGGCGGCGGGAAATAGAGATCAATTCCGCAGTTGGTGGGGACGGGGGAATCTTGCCGTTTCCCTTTGAATCCCAGAACCGGCAGTGTCGCCGTCGCTGTGGGCGGCGCGAAGTGGACAGCTTCAGCCCGGGCGATGGTGTTTAGGCTTCAAACAAGATTCGGGCGCTCCCTAATCCGCCCTTCCCCTCGGCGGGCGTATCGACTAAAACCTTTGCGCGAAGGATGCCCGAGAATTTTTACCAACAGACCACCACCGCGCCCGCGACACCCTTCGATGTCTCGCTGCGGCCTCCCGCGTTTTCCGAGTTCATCGGGCAGGAGAAGGTGAAAGACCGCGTGCTGCTGATGCTGGAGGCGGCGAAACGGCGCGGCGACGTGCTCGACCACGTGCTACTTTCCGGGCCGCCGGGCTTGGGAAAAACAACGCTGGCAAACCTGATCGCCAAGGCGGCGGGCACCCAGATGCACACCACCTCCGGGCCGCAGATCGAGAAAGCGGGCGACCTCGCCGGCATCCTCACAAACATCCAGAAAGGCGACATCCTGTTCATCGACGAAATCCACCGCCTCCATCCCGCCATCGAGGAATACCTTTACCCCGCGATGGAGGACTACCGGCTCGACATCATCATCGACTCCGGTCCCTCGGCGCGGTCGATCCAGATCAACCTGCCGCGCTTCACCCTCGTTGGCGCAACCACGCGTTCCGGGATGCTCACCGCGCCGCTGCGATCGCGCTTCGGCCTGATCAACCGGCTCGACTACTACAACCGCGAGGAACTCGCCGATATCATCGAGCGTTCGGCGGGACTTCTGGAAACGGAAATCCACCGCCCCGGCGCGCTGGAGATCGCCGCCCGTTCCCGCGGCACCCCGCGTGTGGCAAACGCCCTGCTGCGCTGGGTGCGAGATTTCGCTCAGGTGCGCGGCAAGGGCATCATCAACCAGGAAATTGCCGCCGCCGCCCTCGCCATGATCGAGATCGATTCCGACGGCCTCGACGAAATGGACAAGCGCCTGCTCGAAGCGATGATCTACAAATTCGGTGGCGGACCTGTCGGTCTCAGCTCGCTGGCGGTCGCGGTCGGCGAGGACGCGGCGACGCTGGAGGAAGTTCACGAGCCGTTCCTGATCATGCAGGGCTTCATCCAGCGCACCCCGCGCGGACGCACCGCGATGCCCGCCGCCTACGAAAAGATCGGCGCGCCGCCTCCGCCCTTGAAATCCGAGGATACCCAAACCAGACTGTTCTAAACCGATGCCGGAAAACCCAGTCAAACAAGCCATCGCCCGCTGCCGGGAAGTCGGCCTGCGCCGCACGAAAGCGCTTGAGGAACTCATCACCACCCTCATCGAGGCTGACCGGCCGATGACCCTCGCGGAACTCGCTTCCTCCGAGCGCCTCTCCGACCAATGCGACAAGGCCACGGTTTACCGCCTTCTCCAACGCCTTTGCGAACACGCCATCATCCGCCGCCTCGGACTCCACGAGCGGGCGGCCTTTTTCACCCTCCTCCAGCCCGGCAAACACAGCGACTACCTGATCTGCACCGGCTGCGGGAAAATCGAATCCATCAAGGCGCCATGCCCCGTCCACAAGCTGGAAGACGAGATCCGTGAGAAAACCGGATACCGCGGACTCTACCACGAGCTGGAGTTTTTCGGGACCTGCCCGAAGTGCGCTTAAATTCAAAACTCAAATTTCAAATCTCAAGGAAGAGGGGTTCGCTTACTATGTAATTTTTTTCCAAGATCCGATATCGATGCATCCGAATCGGCGTGCAACATCACCGAGTCGGTCTTCTTGAAAATTGGTTTTTCAAATTTTGAAACTTATGAAAACAGCACTGCTTACCAGCGTCGCGCTCGCGACTTTCGCCGCCGCCCACGAATATGATTTCCAGAAGGGCTGGCCGACAACGCCCGAAGGCCTTCAGACCATCGGCGATTCCCATGGGGAGATCGACGTGGATTCGGAGGGGAATTTCTACGTTTCCGTCGTCGGCGGGGAAAAAAGCGGGGTTCAGATTTACGATGCCTCCGGGAAATACCTGCGGAACCTTCCCAACGCCCGCAACAATTTCCATGGCTTCACGATGGTCAAGGAGGACGGCAAGGACTTGATCTACGCCGCCTGCCTCGGAGACCAGACCACCGCGTTCCTCAAGCTCTCGCTCAGCGGCGAGGTCCTGCTGGAAATTCCTCTAACCGCGATCCCGCCGGAGATCGGCACTAAATTCGCACTGACCCACGCCGACCGCGCGCCGAACGGTGATATTTATCTCATCGACGGATACGCCTCCGACCGTCTCCTGATCTTCGGAGCCGACGGCAAATTCAAGCGCGCGACGGCGGGCAAAGGCGAACCATGGAATCTCAAGACCGCCCATAAGTTCGCGTTCGACACCCGTTTCGAACCGGCCCGCATCCTTGTCTGCGACCGCACAAACGACCGCCTCATCCACCTCGATCTCGAAGGCAATTTCCTCAGCGTTTACGCCACCGGCATCCTCAAGCCCTGCACCGTCGATTTCCACGGGGATCTCGTCTGCGTCGCCCAGCTTGCCAGCGGCATCAGCATCTTGGACAAGGAAGGCAAAGTGCTCAAGCGCCTCGGCGCGAACGACAACCCCAAGGAATTCAATACCAACAATGTCGCCCCCGACAAATGGCGCGAAGGCATCACCACCTCCCCCCACGGCGCGACCTTCGACAAGGACGGCAATGTGGTCACCACCGAGTGGAACAAGTGGGGACGCCTGCTGCGCTGGAATGTGCAGCTTTGAGAAACTTTAAGTTTTAAGTTTTAAACTCTAAGGAAGAGCCTGGCGGGATCCGTCTGGCTCTTTTTTTGGCACTTGATCCCAGAGATGTAAAACGTAGTATTACCGCATGATTAAGAAAATTACGAAGATCGGGAACTCGCAGGGGATCATTTTCGACAACACGATCATGGAACTTGCGCGGCTGAAAACGGGGGATGAGGTGAACCTAGAGATCCATTCGGGGGGGGCAATCACGCTTACTCCGCTTACTCCGGCACCGAGCGACGGTGAAGTCAACGACGCGATCCGCGATGTGATGGAGCGCTATTCCCAAACCATGACACGCCTCGCATGAATCCCGACGCAAACACATGCCGCCATCTGAGTGTTGACCACGTCCTTGCGATCCACCGGGCGGCCATCGAGGGTTTTGGTGGCTCCGACGGGCTCCGCGATCCTGCGCTTTTGCAATCCGCCGTTTTCGCCCCGCAGGCCTCGTTCGGCGGCGCATCCAAGTTTTCCGATACGGTGGAGGTCGCGGCGGCTTACCTGTACTATCTCTGCAGTAACCATCCGTTCGTGGATGGCAACAAGCGGGTCGCGCTCGGTGCATGCCTTGTTTTCCTCAAGATTAACGGATACCGGACGGCCCCAGACAGCGAGGATTGGGAAAGCCTCACGCTCGCCGTGGCGGCGAGCTTGCTCTCGCGGGAGGAAATTACCGCCACTTTGCGGAAACTTCTGGAATAAAGAGCGGCGACCGAAGATCGCCGCTACCGGGGAACGTCCATCCAGCGGCCTTGCTCGTGGGATTTGATCGATAGCTCGGCGAGCTGGACACCTTTCGCGCCCTCACGAAGGGACCATTTGAATGGCGTGTCGATGGCGACATGCTTGAGGAACATCTCCCACTGAATCTTGAAGGCGTTGTCAAAGTGGAGTTGGTCGGGAACTTCCGTCCAGTTCGCGTAGTAATCGATGGGGGAATCGATGTCCGGGATCCAGATCGGGCGCGGGGTGACAGATTGGTGCTGCGCCCAGCATTTGCGGAGGCCGCAGATGGCTGAACCTTCAGTGGCAGTGCATGGCGACGATCATGCCACCTCCGTCCTCAGAGCGGTAGTTCCATGAGGGGCGCTGGATAGGCTGACCCTTGTGCTCGATGAGTGAGGTGAGGTTCAGGCAAGGAGGTAGGAAAGGCGGCTGGCGCAATCGGCCATGATCTCAGCTTCCCACTCGGGGCGTTTCGCGGATTTTGGATGAGTGAGGGGTGAAGGGCAGCGTCCGATGAGGTTCTGGAACACCGCACAGGAGTGTTTGTAGGCGGGCACCGGTGCTCGGAACGAGACATTGCCGAGGTACTGGATCGCATCGGTCAGTGCGTCGTAACGCTCATCCCCCTCCAACCAATACCTGTCGCGCAGGGCAAACAGCTCAGGACAAAATGCGGCAAGACCCAGAAGGTAGTCGGAGCCGTATTCGGTCATGTCGATGGCCAGATCGTTGCCGGTGAAGATTTTGAAATCCGGGCGGATCTCGTCCTTGATCTTTAGGCGGCGGAGTTCCACACCGCGGTCAAGCGAGGAATGCTTGATGCCCTTCAGCGCGGGAATGCCCATCAGGCCGCGGATCGTTTCCTCATCGAAGATCAAACCGTTCGGCGCAAACATGGAGCCGAGCTCAAAGCCGATCACCGACTCGTATCCTTCGCAGACCTTGGCATAGAGATCGACGATTTCGGAGGGTTTCCAGGAATGAAATCGGGTGGTTTGAAAAAGGATGGGCGTCCCGCCGAAAGCAACGATCTGATCCATCTGCGAGCGGTAAAGTCCCACGAGATCACCCGGCAGTCCTTCCACGAAAGCGCCGGAGATGAAGTCCCGGCGCCCTGCGATGGTCTCGCGTGTCAATTCTAGGATCAGCGTCCGCTCCTCCTCTTCGAGGTAGTTGGCGTATCCTGTGTCCATGTTTACCGCGCAACCGAGTCCGGCTGAGGTAGTGCGCTCGACGGCAGCTTGGAAGGAAGCACGCGAAATGGAACCGTCTTTCTCAAACGGCAGTAGGCAGGCGGCATAGCCCGTAGTAACTCGATTATGCTTTTTTGCTGCTTGGCGGCTGGCGAGACTCATGAGCCGATCATTTGTTTGCAAATAATTAAAGGGTCAAGGCGAAAAAATTGTTCAACAGGCTACCGCCCCATGTAGATTTTCCACGGTGATCCCAGACAAGCCTCCATACGTTGCCAGAAAGCGCGAGCGACCGGAGTTGACGTTTCCGGAGGGTTTTCTGTTTGGCACCGCAAACGCGGATCACCAGGTGGAGGCGCATGATCCGCTGCGCGAGGATGTCTGGGATCTGTGGGAGCGCTGTCAGGGGCTGACACCGCGCGCAAAGGGGACTGATTTTACGAACCGCTACAGTGAGGATATCGCCACAGCCGCCGCCATGGGCTGCAAGCTTTTCCGCTTCTCGGTCGCGTGGGCGCGTGTAGAGCCGGAGTGCGGGAAATTCGATCATGCCGCGCTCGCGCATTACGCGGAGGTGGCGGCTTGCGTCCGCCGCCACGGAATGAAGCTTATGCTCACGCTCCACCATTTCGTGTGGCCCGTTTGGCTGGAGCGGGACCACGGCGGAATGCTCGCGCCGGAGTTCCCCGGACTTTTCACCCGCTACGCCGACAAAGTCGCGGAGGCCTTCGGCGAAAGCGTCGATTGGTGGATCACCTTCAACGAGCCTAGCCAGCTCACCTTCGGCTACATCAAGCCGTGGTGGCAGAACCGTTATTACATGCCGCCGGGCTTGCCGCACGGCACGCCTGTCGATGACGAGGCAAAGGCCGTCGGGAAACTGGTGCCAAACCTGTTCCTCGCCCACACACACGCGCGCGCGGCGATCAAGGCGCGGCGAAGCGAAGCAAAAGTCGGCGTGAACCCGCTTGTCACGGGTTTTCCGATCTGGTTTCAGATGCTGTTAGATTGGGGAGCGTGCCACCGCGGCATGGCAGAAGCGCTTTTTAAATTCACCACCAAGGGCGCACTCGTCAGCGAGCGCGGCGACGTAGATCTCGTCATCGGCGGCATCACGATGGAGGATCAGACGCGTTTCGAATCCAGCGATCCATATCTACGCACCGGCAAGGCCGTGCTGGTGCCTTCCGATCGCGCGGACGGCGACCTTTCCTCACTGGCGGGGAAAAAAGTCGGCGTGGTCGCGGTTGGCAATCAGCCGCAGGGCTGGAAGCGCGATCTCCCGCCCGGCGCACGCAAGCAGCTTTTCCGCAACTATGACGACGCCCGCGACGCGCTCGCCGAAGGGAAAGTGGACGCGCTCTACGGCGACGCCTTTTACCTCCTGCCGCCCGAGCTTGAGAACCGTGGGCGTTTCCGTTTCCTCAAAACCTGCCTCAGCGAGGAAAACTACGTAGTGCTCGCACCGCACGGCCATACCCGTCTGCTTGACCATGTCGATCTCGCCATCCGCGATTTCCAGCACGATCTCGCCCGGCAGTGCGATGTCTCATGGCTTTCCGAGCCGGATGCGTTCATCGGACGCTCCCTCAGACCCGTGTCGCTCCACGAGGTATTCACCGACGATGAAAGTTTGCCAACGCATCTCTCCTCTCGGCGCGGAATGCGGCGCATACTGCGACGGGGAAAAGTCCGCATCGGCATCCGCACTGATACGCCGGGCGTTTCCGAACAATGCACCGGCGAAGGACTTGAAGTCAGGCTTGCGCGGCTGATCGCGGCGCGGCTTTTCGGCGATGAATCGAAGCTCGTGATCGTCCCCATCAGTCCCGGGGATCGTTTCGGGAGCATGGAGTCGAAATCAAGCTGGTTGAACTGGGCGTGGCGCTTTTGGGGAACCACCACGCTCATCGCAAACTCGAACTGGTGGTATCTCGGCATGTCGGGAAAACTGGCCAAGGAACTCTGCCCGCCGGAAGCCATCGGCGCGCAAGACTTCATCGGTCTTGATTACTACTGGGGGCTGCCGACCCACCGGCTCGCGAATTTCCGACTGTTAGAGGAGGCCGCGAACGGGCGTTTCCTCCGCGCACCCGTCTGGCCGCGCGGACTTTTCCATGCCCTGCGGCGCTTCAGCCGTTGGTTTCCCGGCCAAGAGCTGCTCATCGTAGAAAACGGCTGCACGCCCACGGCGGGCGGCATCACCCGCAGCGACTACATGCGCTCGCATCTCGCCGAGGTCGCCAACGCCATCAGCGCCGGCGTCCCCGTCCGCGCCTACAACTGGTGGTCGATCACATCGAACCGCGAGTGGGGCCATCCTTTCGATCCCAACACCGACTTCGGCCTCTACTTCGTCGATCTCGACAACGATCCCGGCCTTGCGCGTAAGCCCACGCCGGAGGCCGAGCTATATTCGGAAATCATCGCAAAAAGCGGCGGGTGACCTTCACTCGACTTTCGGAAAATCATCCAATACGAGCGCCAACATCTGTTTGCCGCCGTTCGAAAGCGAGGACTTATTCCCTTCCCCTGTCAGCAACCCGCGCGTCAGCCAACGCTGTGGGATTTCCGAAGGGCGGATGTGGCTGACCGCGGCCTGGCTGATCGGGCGGATGCTCGGCGTGAAAGAAATGGCATGCCCGGTCGCTGCAAAACCAATCTCCCATGACACGGCGTCCGGCACTACGCCGCGTCTCATCCACGAGTGGCGAACCAAAAACTGCGGATCGGCCTCCGCCGCCGGAACCAATACCTTGAACTGAACCGGACGGCTGAGGATGAACTCGCTAAACTTGAGGTCGGGTTTCGCCCTGTGTTCTAGGAACAACGCGGCCACATCGACACCCGCAAGGTTCATGCCGTTGAAATTCCCATGGTAATTCTTGCTGCCCAAGTGCGTCCGGTGCCAGCCCTCGTAGTTCTCGCTCATCAGCAGCGCGATTTCCAAGTGAACATGCGCCCGCGTGCGGTTCAGCCCCGCGCCGGTGTATCCCATCCTGCCGAGCACCGACCCGGGATTTACGGGATCCCCCACGCGCGCGGTGATCTCCGCGAGGTGCGCGTAGAGGGAATACACCTTCGAATTCTCCCATTCGTGCCCGACCACCACGTATTTTCCGTAGTTGCTGCGCCCCGCGATGTCGGCGGTGTGGACCACCTTGCCCTTCGCGATGCTCATCACCAGATCAAGGGGATTTCCAGCCTTGTCACGTTTCACGGGAGCGATGTCTATGCCCTCATGGAAACGGGTCATCACCACCTGCCCGCCGACGCGGATCGGCGAGCGCGTGTAGCCGAATGCCCCGCCTCCCCACGGCTTCGTGACCTCGCCTTCGAACGTCCGATCGACATACATGTAGAATTTCTCCGGAGTCTCCGAGAAAAGATGGTGGTTCTCCGTGGGCAGCACCAACTCAAGCCGCTCCGCGCAAAGCGCTCCCGTTAGCGCCAACCATAAAACGGGTAATTTCGCCTTCATCCTTATGTGGTTACTTTTTCTTTTCGCCGATGCGCGGAAGAGCCTCGTCCAATAGCCCGATCTCCTCGATCGACAGCCCTTTCCATACGACGACCAAGCCATCATCCACGGGATCCTCCACCAATACGCCATCGACAATGCGACCGAACGCCTTGCAGACCAGCCACTTCCCGCTGTTGATCTGGGAGACCGCCGCGAGCCTTCTGCGGGCGTTCTCCTTGAGCCGAAGTATGACGCCGTAAGATGCCTGATCGTCCGCAGGGAAGGGCGAGAACGCCACAAAATCAATGGAGGACACCTCGGGAATGCGCCGGAAAAACCTCTGCTTGCCCATCACCATGTGGGGAAAGATCATCTTCGGATTATCGGAGGCTTCGGTCTCGATGTGAAAAGAGATATCCACCTTCTTACCCTTGTTCCCGCCGGCCATCACGTCTCCCGCGAAAAAAAGGCAAGCGACGACGACTAGGATATGAACGATGTATCTCACGGGCGGATCCAACCACATCACGCTCCGTGGGGAAACAAAAAGAAACAGGTGTCGGGGATGCTCCGGCAAACGAAAAGCGGGAAGCCAATCGGCTTCCCGCTTTGTTTTGCAACATCATCTACACCGTTCACAGCTCGGCGCCACTAAGGGCGCTCCAAGCTGTTTACGGCGGTGAGGTTACTTTTTGGCTTTCTTGGCGGCCTTCTTGGCTGGTGCCTTCTTCGCTGGCGCCTTTTTCACGGCGGCCTTTTTGGCGGGTGCCTTCTTGGCTGGCGCCTTTTTCACGGCGGCCTTTTTGGCAGGTGCCTTCTTTGCGGCTGCCTTCTTGGCTACCACCTTTTTAGCGGCCTTTTTGGCAGGTGCCTTTTTGGCGCTTTTCGCCACCTTCTTCACCGCTTTTTTAGCCGGAGCTTTTTTAGCGGGTGCTTTCTTGGCGGGTGCTTTTTTCGCTGCCTTTTTCACTGCCTTTTTGGCAGCGGCTTTTTTAGCCGGCGCCTTCTTGGCAACTTTTTTTGCGGCGGGTTTACTCGCGGGCTTGGCCGCGGCCTTCTTTACTGTTTTTTTTGCAGCCATGGTTTTGTGTCTTTGGAGTTCGCGTTCAATGTTTGTTTTCTCTTCCGGTGTTAATGAACCGGCGGAGAGGGTAGCGAGGACGGCCTCACCGAGGCGTCCTCCAAAAGCGTTGGTGATGAAGTCATCCGTGGCGCGGCGCACGATGACCTCTTGGGAGTAGGCGGGTTCATAGGTGTGGGCCCTGCCCGACCGTATGCGCTTCACCAACTTCTTGCGTTCTAGGCTTTGCATCACGGAGAGCACCGTGGTGTAGGCGCGCTCGCGGCCATCCGGGAGCGAACCATGTACTGCGTTCACAGTAGAAGGACCGTCGTGCCATAAGACAGACAGTGCTTGGAGTTCGAGGTTTGATGGGTGTGATGGCTTGGCCATTGGTGAACTTTCGTTTCTTGGTTACGAGGAAACTAGTAATTAACTTTTCCGTCAAGTTAAAATACGCGAAAATTACGGAAAACCGTAATTTATTTTTCCGGGTCCGAGATGGGCTCAACTACTATTTAAGTAGTAGTTCTATGAACGCCGTAATTAATCACTGCCGCGCATCTCTGGACGGACGATGGCCGGATTGATTTTCCCGAGCGATTTCCAGAATTCCTCGTCGGTAGGATGACCGTTGAAAAGAACCGCTCCATCTGGTGAAACCAAAACGACAACCGGCACGCTCTGCACCTTGAGCTGGGCGCTAACGGGATTTGATTTCGAATCAACGATCCATGAGCCGGAGATTTTTTTGCCTGCCGCGCTGAGCATGGTCTTCGCATCGGCGATCACTTTCGCGGATGTCTCGGGAAGAACCGAAGCCACCGCCACATCGTTAGCGGATAGATATTCGGCGGAGATCAGGAAGTCCGCGAGCGTGGCTTCGCACTCCTGGCTCCATGGGGACCAGAAATGCAACAGCAGCCCTTTCCTTGTTCCGATGATCTTACCGAAGTCCGTGGGCTGTCCTGTGAGCGTGTCGGTGTAGCCTTTCCCGAAATCAACGCGCACGACCTTCATCGCATCCATCAGACGAATGCGGTCGATGTGTGGGGCGAAGGCGGCGCCTTGACGAGGGCTGAGCCAGAACGCCTCGGTGATGTGCCGTTTGAAGCCGTCCTTATCACCCTTTTCGAGCGCCGCCAGCGCCTGTACGTATTCAGTCACGGCGAGCCAGTCGTCCACGCCCGCGAAGGTCTCGGAGTCTTCGAGACTGAACTTATCCTTGAACGCGAGAAAATCAGGGAGCAGCGCCGCGATCTCCTTGTCCTCCGCGCGATCGACATGGAAGAGGAAACGCGCCTCCAGGATCACCTGCTCGGAAACCTTCAGCTCACGCGCGGTCTTGATGGCCTTTTGCAGCGCTTCGGGGGATTCCCTTTCGGAAAGCATTTGCTCGACGGCATCCTCCTTCGGGCTCAGCGGCGATTCTGGCGGCGGCCCTTCTTGGGCGATGAGCGACGAGGCTCCTAGGAGGAGACCGGCAAAAGCGGCGCGCGGATGCATGATATTATTGCGCCGGGATATTCAGCTTTGAACCCAGCACCACGATGTCGCGTGTCATCGCGTTCGCCTGCTTGATCGAATCGATTGAGACACCGTATTTTTTCCCGATGCTCCAGAGGCTATCGCCGCGGACAACGGTGTGAACTTTCGCGGTCGCCGCGGGAGCTGGAGAGGTGTATGCCGGAACGGATGGCGGAAGGGATGGCGTCGTGTCCTCGTAAACGGCGGGCTGATCATAAGCGGGGTTGACGTCCGAAGGCAGGCTCGGGGTGGCCGTTCCATCGCCGTAGTCGGGGGCGGCATAGGGATTGGAAACGTCATAGTCTTCTGCAGCTTGGTCGGCGCAGGAGGCGAGAAGGAGGGGAAAGAGCGAGAATGCGAGCAGTTGTTTTTGATTCATGGGGCTGTTTGTTTGATTCGCAGAGCAGCGGCGATCACCGCTACGCAAAGTAACGTTTGTCAGGTGGTCTTTTGTTCAAGCGGAATCATCCGGCCATCGAAAAAACTTGTCTGCGGCCGCTTCGGTGTGCGCGGCGAGCTGTTCCAACGTTTCACCCCGCAGCGCGGCGACGGCTTCCGCCACACGCATCGCGAAGGCAGGTTCGTTGCGTTTCCCTCGCAGCGGCTCCGGCGCGAGGTAGGGTGAATCCGTCTCCAGTAGAAAGCTTCCGAGCGGGCAGCGTTTCACAGCCTCCTTCACGAGATCGGCGTTTCTGAATGTCGCCACGCCACCGAAAGAAACGAGTCCGCCTAGGGCGATCACCTTTTCCGCGAGATCCCACTCGGAAACGAAACAATGGAAGACGGCACGAACGCGATCCGCGAATCCGGCGTAGATCCCGAGCGCGTCCTCGAACGATTCCCTGCCTTCGCGGTCGCGGGTGTGGATCACGATGTTCAGACGCGAGGATGCCGCGAGTTCGAAATGCCGGATCAGGAAATCGCTCTGCCGCTTCCGATAATCGGTTTCGCTCCAGCCTTCTGGGGCGGGATGAAAGTAATCCAGGCCCGTCTCGCCGATCGCGCACACGCGTGGATCACCGGCGAGAGCGGCGAGATGCTCCACCGCGTCGTCGGGGGCGTTATGCACATCGCAGGGATGAATGCCGATGGCGGCCATCACGCGGGGATGTTCCGCAAGTCTGAGATTTGCAGGAACGTCGTCCAGGCAGGTCGCCAGCGTGACCATGCGACCCACCCCCGCTTCCAGCGCCCGCCGGATGATTTCCGCGCGCTCATCGTCCGCGAAACGGGCCGACGCCAGATGGCAATGCGTATCCGTGATCATCGTTGCGAAACACATGCCTCCAACAACGCTGCGACCTTTTTGAAATCCTTTACGCCCGGCGAGATCTCAGCACCGGACGCCACATCGAGCGCGACCGGACGAACCTCCCCGACCGCCTGCCCAGCGTTCTCCGGCGTGATCCCGCCTGCCAGTATCATCGGGATGGCGGGAAACCTTTTCCCGAACGCGTTCGCGAGCCCCCAATCGAACGTCTCGCCGGTGCCGCCGAAAACTTGCGGGGCGTGCGCATCCAGCAACACCGCGTCGGAACCGTAGCTTCCGGCCGCATCGATATCGGAAACATCCCTCACACCCACCGCCTTGATGACCGGTATGCCCGCCTTGCGGAATCCACCGACGCGCTCCGGCGTCTCCTCGCCGTGTAGTTGCACCACATCGATCATGCCCTCCCCGTAAAGCCGGTAGGGAAGGTCGCTGGACTCGTTGACGAAAACGCCGACGCGCAGAATCCCGCCCGCCAAACCTTGCATCCAGGGATTCGTCCGTGGATCGAGATATCTCTTAGATAGCGGCCAGAAATTAAATCCGACGGCGTGGACGCCCATCGCTGCCAGTTTTTCGGCGTCCGACCGAGCCGTCACGCCGCATATCTTCAGCGATGTCCCCTTGTTTACAAAAAAATCCAAATCCCGCATGAGTCGCTACCTCTCCACAACCGAAATGGCAATGCAAGCCGTCATAATCCTAAATTCCATCTAGCCAAATGGGGAGCGACTATCCAGCGTTGTCACGTAAACCCTCAAGACTTTAAATTATACAACGAACCATGCTTTCCCAAAACCCACCCAGATCAGGTAGCAAGCGCACCAAGATCCCCTCCGCTGGACTTTTCACCACCCACAGGAAAAACCTAGCCTCACTGCTTGATCCTCGCGCGATGGCCGTCGTGCAGTCAAATGACATCCAGCCTACCAATGCGGACGCCTCGCAGCCTTTCAAGCAGGGCAGCGACCTATTCTACCTCACCGGTGTCGCGCAGGAGGAAACAGTGCTCATCCTTTTCCCGGAAGCGCGGGAACCGGAAGACCGCGAGATCCTTTTTCTCCGCGAATCGAACGACCACATCGCGGTGTGGGAGGGAACCAAGCTGACCAAGGAACAGGCAAGGGAAAGAACCGGCGTTTCACGCGTCGAGTGGACCACGGCATTCGACGGCATCATGAACCGGCTCATGCCGCAGGCCGAGTCCGTTTACCTATCCACAAACGAGCACCCGCGCGGCGACCTCGGCTTCGAGACAAAATCGCTGCGCTTCGCCAGAGAGTGCCAAGCGCGCTTTCCGCTGCACACCTACCGCCGCCTCGCCCCCCTGATCTACGGGCTGCGCTCGGTCAAATCGAACGAGGAGGTCGAGTTCACCCAGATCGCCTGCGATATCACCGAGGCGGGCTTCCGCCGCGTGCTTGGCTTCGTCAAGCCCGGGGTCGGCGAATGGGAGGTCGAAGCCGAGTTCATCCATGAGTTCATCAAGCGCGGCTCGCACGGCTTCGCATACACCCCCATCATCGCGGGCGGGCTCAACGCGTGCATCCTTCATTACATCCCCAACGACCAGATACTTGAAGACGGTGACCTGCTGCTGCTCGATGTCGCCGCCGAGTATGGCGGTTGGAACGCGGACATGACCCGCACGATCCCGGTTTCCGGAAAATTTACCCCGCGCCAGAAGGACGTCTACAATGCCGTGCTCCGCATGATGCGCTTCGCAGTTTCCATCCTGCGTCCCGGCGTGTTCATCGCGGATTACCAGAAAATGGTTATCGCCCAGATGGACAGGGAACTCATCGGACTCGGACTCTACACCGCCGAGGAGGCCGCCGCCGCCCCCAAGGACAAGCCGCTCGTGAAGAAATACTTCATGCACGGCACCTCCCATCACCTCGGCCTCGATGTGCACGATGTCTCCCCGCCAAACCAGCCCGTCGCAGCGGGCATGATCTTCACCATCGAGCCGGGAATATACATCCCGGAGGAACGCATGGGCGTTCGCCTAGAGAACGACTACCTGATCGGCGAGAAGGAAAACATCGACCTCATGGCGAACATCCCCATCGAAGCCGACGAGATCGAGGCGCTGATGGCGAAATAATCTCACTCCCCTTGCGGGAAAATTTCAGCAAGAGGAGTCTCGGTTTTTTCATCCATCCATTTCTCCAAGGCTGCCCTCATCGGTGTGACGACATCCGGGTTGGACGGTGCGACATCGACCTCGCAGTAAGGATCGGGATACCTGGAAAACAGGGAGAAGTGACGCCCGCCATCCGCCGTGGGCGTGCAGATCAGTTTCCACTTCTCCGACATCAGGCATCTTTGCTTGGCTTTCACCAAAGGTTCCTCGAACTCGTCCTTGAGGACGAACTGGTAGTTGAAGGAATCGTCGATGAAATTCATCCGGTCCATCGGCGGGAGCTTCGGGCGCTCGATGCCTGGCACCCGGAACTGAACGAAGGGAAACCCGGTCTCGCCGTAAAACGCGCGCGCCGCAGGCTTTTCCCTGCCGTCCAGCCATCCGGCGAAGCTTTCTCCCTCCCAAGAATCCGGCTTGGGCGCGCCCAGCAGATCCGCGATCGTAGGCGCGATGTCGATCATCCTCACCTGCGAGTTGATCCTGGCCGCCCCCACTCCGGGCACATGGAAAAGCAGTGGCACATGGTTGCCACGCGCGGCCCCGTTGAAAGTGAGTCCGTGGCCCAAGGTGACACCTTCCTCGTAGAGGTTGTCGCCATGGTCGGCGGTGATGATCACGATGGTGTTCTCCGCGAGGCCGCGCTCCTCCAGTTCGTCGAGGATCATGCCCACGTTGTGATCGAACTGCCGCGTGCAGCCATCGTAAAGGTCGCGGATCTGGCGGATCTCCTTTTCGGGCAGCGCCTTCCACTTGTTCTCCAGATCCGTCCCGCCGATGAATGAGTCGATGTCGAAATCCACGCCGCTCTTGTTAGGCCCCGAGTAACCGGGATCCGCGAACATGCTTGAGTAAGGCTCCGGGCTGCGATAGGGAAGATGATTACAGGAATAGAACACGTGCCAAAAAAACGGCCGGCCGCTTTCCGAAACCGCTCCCAGCCGTTCCTTCACGCGGTCGGTCACCACCTCGGGCGTGACGAATTGGGCGAAGGAGCCGAGCTGCGGAAACAACGCGTATCCCGCCGGATGATCGAAGTACAGCGGGATCACGAAGTGCGCCATCACCACCGCTTGGCTCATGTAGATCTTGAAATTGTCGAAGCTGGATACCGAAACATGCCCGAATCCCAGCGGCATCATTTCGAAGTATCCCGCGCACCAATCGCCGAAAACCGCCGTCTCATAGCCCTTTTCCGCAAGCACCTTCGCCAAGGGCCGGACGCGCGATTTCACCCCTTGCAAGGTCTCCGCATCCGGATACATGTGCCGGAAGCCGTGCGTGTGCGGATACATCGAGGCCATCAGCGAGGTCCCCGACTCCAGCGTCGAGGCGATCGGCGTGAAACAATTCTCCAGGTTTATCGACTTCGCCGCCAGCGCATCGATCCTCGGCGAAACACCCGCCGCCGCCGGGCCATCCGTCCGCCGGGGTCGATAGCCGGTGTAGCCGAGCCGATCGCCGCGGAGGGAATCGGAACCGATGAGAATCACGTTTGGCCGCTCCCCTTCCCTTCCGTCCGCCGCAGCGGCGGAGAGTCGCTGCGGCATGCCGATGCGCCAAACAGCGAACGCGGATAGCACACAAACGGCCGACAGCGTTGCCAGCCGGCCTTTCCGCGAAAGATTGCCCCAATACCACCAGGCGAGGTAAAGCAGGATGGCGGCGGGTAGCACCTTGAAGAGTAGGAAAAAAACCACCGGCTTGGCCGCGTCCGGCACAACGTTCAGGATCTCGAAGTACCAATAACCGAATTTTGCGTCGTCCAGAAAATAGGGTCGCGTCTCCACCAGCCTCAGGACGAAAAATCCGTGCACCGCAAATGCACCGAGAACCGCTAAAAGGATTTTTTGCCGGAAACCGCGCAGCGCGAAGCGACCGCACACGTTCGACACGGAAGGCCCAAGGATGATTGCGAAGAGAACCGTCAAGATCGCGTAGGCGAAGAGTGCCTGGACGTTCTGCCAGACCAGGAAATCCAGGTATTTGTCCCGCGCCAGAACGCTGAACTTGTTCTCCATCCTGCCGGAGGTCTGCCCCAGCTTCGCCAGCGCCGCGGCATATTGGAAAAAGAAAAATACCGCCGAGCCTGCCAGCGCCGCACCAAAACACGCCGGGCGGCGGGCAGACGTTTTTGCTTTTTCCAAATCACCCTCTTCTTTCAAGGCCCTTCCTCCTTTGGATTATCCGTGAAAAACCACCTAGGACTTACGATTTCCCTGATCACAACGCCTCGCGGCGACTTGATATCCTTGGGAACGTGCAAGCGCAACAACATGGGCACCTCTTGGTTTTTATTGCCGGCGGTCAGCTCATCCAACCTGAGACCTAAACCTAGCCCCCGCGGCACATAGCCGAAGAGCACCTCATCCCCATTGAGCGCCGTCAGCCGATAACAATCAAAGCTGCTGGAATCCGAAAACTCATGGCTATGAAGCTCATCTTTTTCCACATAAACTCGGAAGTCTCCCGTGTATCCTTCCGGCCTGCTTTTCGCGAATTCGTCCCAGTCCATCGGCTGGTAGCAAACGAAGGTTTCCCAATCCACTTTCGCCTCGTTGACAGATGCCGACTCCAACATCAGCTGCGATTGCACGGCTCCTTCCAACTCGCAGAAAACCGCCCAATACGACGCAGAATGATCTATGTTCAGCGGCTCCAAGGAGAGAAAGCTCTCGATACGCAACGGCTTGAGCGAAGATTCCGCATAGTAGCCCTCCATCAACGGGCGCACCCGTTCGGGATGGCGGACGTAGCGGAGCATTTCCTCCACCGATCTCGAGTCGAAGAAATTGCGGACGGCACGCTCGATGGTGCTCACTTGGGTCTCCGCGTCGATCTCCTCCTGTTTCTCTTTCTCTATGTTGGACTGGGTCGCCCTATCCAGCACCTCGCTCTCCTCACCCGCTTTGTTCAGATTCGTGAGTGACCACAGGATGGCCGCGGCAAAAAGGCACGCCACGAGCGCAACCCAACCCCATGCAAAGGTCTGGCCGGACGCCGCTTCCGTGGCCCAAGACTCCTCCATCACTTGAACTTCCCTCTCGATGAGTGAACCCACATCCGGTTCGATGGAACGAGCTCTCAGATCCTCCTTGCCGGAGGGATTCAGCAAAAGGTCAGGGCTGATCCTTTCACCCACCCGCACGGGCGGCAATTCCTCGATCTCCTCGACAGAGTCTATTCCCAGCCGGACAAATCGATGATTGGTGTCGGCCTCCTCGTCCACCGGCCTCAACTCACACTTCTGTTTTTCCTTTGCCTTCGCCATGGTCGGCACAAGGAAAGCAGAAATGCCCATCGACGCAACGCTTGGTTGTCACGTAAAGTCGCTGCGGGAAAGCAATCCATGCCAGAAAAACCGAGAATCCTCATCCTCACCGCTGCCTTCGGCGAAGGTCACAACAGCGCCGCGCGCAACCTATCCCTCGCCCTCCAAGCAATGGGCGCCGAAACCTGCGTCGCTGATCCCTGCGTGCTTTCGATGCCGAGCGCCACCTCCCTGATGCAGTGGGGATACCGCCTAGTCACCACCCATTTCCCGCGCGTCTGGGAGGCGATTTACCGGGGCACGGATCAATGTGACTTCTCCCGCCCCAACCTCCCGCTAATGCGCCACCCGGAGAGCTACCTCGAAGCGCTGGTCGGCGAATACAAGCCCCACGCCATCGCCTGCACATACCCGCTTTACCCCTATTTCCTCGAGAGGAATTTCAAGGAAACTAGCAGCCGTCTCCCCGTCTTCACCATCGTCACGGACTCCATCGAGATCAATGCATCCTGGCTTCGCGCGCCTACCGATCATTTCCTCGTCAGCGATCAGACCACGCTCGAAACGATGCGCTGCTGGGGCATCCCCGAGAAAAAAATCACCGATACCGGTTTCCCCGTAAACCCCGCCTTTTCGGAACTCGCGCCCATCGCGGCGGATGATCCCTGCAACCCTTTCCGCATCCTTTATTTCCCTACGGCAAAGAAGCCTTTCGTCCGCCGCCATAGCCGCGCCCTGCTCGACGCCTCGCCCGATGTGCACCTCACCATCGTAATGGGGAAAAACTTCCGCCTGCTCCAGTCTCGCGCCCGCGAGATCAAGGCCGCGTATCCAGGCCGTGTCCGCCTTCTGGGATGGACGCGGAAAGTCCCGCAGCTCCTCAACAAGCACCATCTCGTCGTCGGTAAGGCTGGCGGAGCCACCGTCCACGAGGCCATCGCCGCCCTCTGCCCCATGCTCATCCACCACCTCGTCCCCGGCCAAGAGGAGGGCAACCTCCGCCTCCTCCAGCAGTTCGGCGCGGGCGATCTTGCCGAGCAGCCGAAAGACCTCACCGAAGCCGTCACCCACATCCTCGCGAACCGCGCCGCGAAATGGCGCACCATGAAAGCCGCCCTCGCCGCCCACAACCGCAACGACGGAGCGATCACCGCCGCCAAATTCATCCTATCCAACCTCGAGAATCGCCGTCCGTGAATACCCCATCTCCCATCTCCAATCTCCAATCTCTTTCCTTCCTCTTCGACATCGGCAAAGTCCTCCTCGATTTTGATTTCGAGGCTTCGCTCAAAACCTTCCTTCCGCCCGGTCACCCGGATCCCGCCTCCGCCCTTTCCGAACTCCTCGCGAAAAAAGACGAGTTCGAGGCCGGCCGTATCTCCGTTTCCGATTACACCGACTGGGCGCTCGCCACCCTCGGCTCCAGCGCGTCGCACGCTGAGTTCCACCACGCCTGGCGGCACATCTTCACACCCAACGAACCCATGTGGCAAACCGTCCGCGCCCTCCACGCCGCCGGCCACCGCCTCATCCTTTTTTCCAACACCAACGCCATCCACTGCCCCTGGGTCTTCGAGGCCTACCCGGAGTTCTCCCTCTTTCACGGCGCCATCCTCTCCTACGAGGTCGATTCCATTAAACCCGAGCCGGAAATCTACCGATACGCCATCGAGAAATATTCGCTCATTCCCGGGAAAACCCTCTACATCGACGACCTCCCCGCCAACATCGCCACCGGCAACCAGTTCGGCCTCCGCACCCACCAATACCACCTCGACAACCACCAAGCCTTCGAACACTGGCTTTCCAAAGAACTCTGTTCCTGAAATACCACCTCTGCCTTGGCGTTCTTGGCGTCTTGGCGGTTCCTTCCTCTTCCTTTCCCTATGCTCCAGATCGCTGACAAAACCTTTTCCTCCCGCCTCTTCCTCGGCACCGGGAAATTCCCCTCCAATGAATCCATGCGCGACGCCCTCGCCGCCTCCGGAACCGAGATCGTAACCGTCGCCCTCCGCCGCGCCGACCTCACGGGAAACAAGGATCAGTTCGCTAACATCCTCGATTATGTCGATCCGGAGAAATACCTCCTCCTCGCCAATACTAGCGGCGCGATGAACGCGGAGGAAGCCGTCCGTCTCGCCCGCCTCGCCCACTCCGCCGGTTTGCCGAAGTGGATCAAGCTCGAGATCCATCCCGATCCCACCTATCTCCTCCCCGATCCCATCGAGACCCTGAAAGCCGCCGAAATCCTCGTGAAAGAAGGCTACACCGTTCTCCCCTACATCAACGCCGATCCCGTCCTCGCCAAGCGCCTGCAAGAAGTGGGTTGCGCCACCGTCATGCCCCTCGGCTCCCCCATCGGGTCGAACAAAGGTATCACCACCCGCGACCAGATCGCCATCATCATCGCCCAATCTACGGTTCCTGTAGTAGTTGACGCCGGCATCGGCGCACCGAGCCACGCTGCCGAAGCCATGGAACTCGGCGCCGACGCCGTCCTCGTCAACACCGCCATCGCCATCGCCTCCGACTCCACGAAAATGGCCGTTGCCTTCAAGCAGGCCGTCGAAGCCGGCCGCACCGCCTTCGAGCTAGGACTCCCCCAACCGTCCGACACCGCACATCCGACTTCGCCACTCACCGCTTTCCTCAATCACTAGGGGATCGCAGGCGAGGCCTAGGTCATGCTCCTCTGAATCAGGCTTCCCCGATGTCCTCGTTCCAGAGATTCGGGTTTTCCCGGATGAAGACCTCCATCATCTGGACACAGGAGGGATCGTTGAGGACGGTGAGTTCCACGCCATGGGCTCGCAGATGAGCCTCGGCCCCGAGGAAAGTCTGGTTCTCGCCGATCACCACCCGCGGGATGCCGTAGAGAAGAATCGCGCCAGCGCACATGGGGCATGGCGACAGAGTAGTATACAGCGTGCATTCCCTGTAAACTCCCGGTGGCTGGCGTCCGAGATTTTCAAGGGCATCCATCTCCCCGTGCAGGATGGCGCTGCCTTTCTGCACGCGCCGGTTATGGCCACGAGCTATGATTTCGCCATGGTGCACTATCACGCTGCCGATGGGGATACCACCCTCGCTTAGTCCCTCAAGAGCCTCATCAAGCGCGGCTTGCAGAAAGCGATCCATGGGTTCAGGTTATCGCCCGGAAAGCGTCGAGTCGAGAGCAACGGCGTGTTTCAGGAAATTTAAAAAGCAAAACGACGATGGCGAAGGTGAGATTGGCGGGGACAGTGAAAGACACGAAAGATCCGAACAGGGAGATACGCGCCCGCCTGCTCTACGAACTTTTCAGCAAGGGCTGGGATTTATACAACTCCAACGGCGACCAGCAGATCACCCTCTCAAACATCGAGAGAAAAATCATCGAGGCCGACGCCTTTGTGTTCACGCCGGGCGCGACCCTTGAGGATCTGTTCAAGGCGATCTCGATCTTTGTCGGATACCAGACGCTCGATAGGAACCTGGAGGGCAAGCCCACCGTGCTGCTGAATTCCGACAAATCGTGGACGGCGCTCTACGAGTTGCTGGATCATCTGAACGCCCTCGGCACAGTGAATCAGAACGCCCGCGATTACCTGCTGGAAGCGGAACGTGTCGATGAGGTCTTCGGGTTGCTTGAGCACGCCCGCGGCAAGGGCCTGCCGGACGTGGGTCGTGAAAAGAACGGCAAAAGCGGCGGGGAATCTTTCGAGACACCCGAGCCCGATGACAATATCGGCAACGTCTGCGTGTTCTGCTCCGCAACGATCGAAAAACGCGATTATCTGGAAGACGGCTTCACACTGGGAAAACTCCTGGCGGAGAGCCGTTTCGGTTGCGTCACGGGTGCCGGGAAATCCGGGATCATGGGTGAGGTCGTGCGCGGCTCCGTCGAAGCAGGCGGCTGGACAGGGGGATCGAACGTCCCCCACATCATCGAACTCGAGGGCTTGCCCGAAGGCCTGTCCAGTTTCTGGCTCAAGCCCGATATCTACACCCGCATGGAAATCATGATCGAGCGCTCGGATGCTTTCGTGATCTTTCCCGGCGGAGCGGGAACCGTGCAGGAAATGCTCGCCCTGATGATCTTCAAACATCAGGGCAACCAGGGCATGGCGGGAAAACCGGTTGTCGTCTTCAATCGCGAAGACGCGGGAGGTGCCAGATTCTGGACACCCCTGATCAAGGTTCTCCACCATTGGTGCGATGACAACCAGTTCGTGGTCGTAGAGGATCTGGATCAGATCGTCCCCACCGTGAAGCGGCTTCTGGGCAGATGACTTTCCCACCTGCACGCCGTTAGGTTCTTGTCATCAGCGGAAAAACCCGTCAGCCTGTTCACGTGAAGGTAGGGATATTGCTCAACCCGCAGAAGACCGGGGGACTAAAAACGATGCTAGCCTTGCGGACGGCGCTGGAGGCCCGTGGCTGCGAGTGTGTCTTGGAGCGCGACACCGCGACGATGGCAGGCGAGTCCGGCGGAGTCCTCGCGGGGGAATTCGCCGCGCAAGTGGACTTGGCGGCTGTACTCGGCGGCGATGGCACCATGATGCACGCAGTTTCCCGTTTTGGAAAATTCGATAAACCTGTCGCCGGGATCAACATCGGCACGCTCGGCTTCCTCACCACCTGCACGGACGCCGATATCGGGCGCTTCGCCGACGCGGTGGCGGAGGGGCGCTTCTCAATCAGCCCCCGCATGTTGCTCGAGGCTACGGTGTTCCGTGGGGATGGATCGACCGTTGTTTACCACGCGCTCAACGAGGTCACCATGGCGAGGGGCGAAACCGGGCGCCTGGTGACCCTCAAGGCCATGGTCAACGGCGAGTGGCTCAACCGCTACCGTGCCGACGGGCTCATCGTGGCGACGCCGACGGGCTCCACCGCCTATTCGCTTTCCGCCGGCGGCCCGCTGATTGCTCCGCTGGCCTCGGTTATGGTCATCACTCCGATCTGCCCGCACAGCCTCAGCCAGCGCTCCCTAGTCCTCTCCGATGACGTGGAAATCCAGATCTCACCGGAGCGAGCGGATGACGGCCCCATGCTTTTCACCGTCGATGGCCGCGATACAACACGCATCGATCCAGGCGACCGCGTAACGGTGAAAAAATCCGACCGCTCTTTCCAGCTATTGCTTCTGGAAGGCACCTCGTTTTACGAGGCGCTGCGGCAAAAACTCGGCTGGCAAGGCGTATGATTCACATGTGGCCGGGACTTGCAGTCCCACTACGTCGTTGGTGAGCATGGGCTACCGATACAGCAGCCGTCATTCATACCAAACCCTTCTGCACCTCATCTGAAAAAAGTCACTTTTTTGAATCCAAAAAACGAAATCGGTCGAATACATGATTGATGCCGCCAGGCGGCCTACAAACCAACACAGAACCATGAAATCAATACTAAGCACAATCGCACTCGGATTATCCGCCCTCATCTCGCCCGTCAGCGCGGAAAGCAAAGCAGGGGCGAAGGGCATCGCCAAAGCAGCTGTCGTTCCGCAGCGAGCCTTGCAACCGAAGGGTGCGCCGGAGCCTGGTCAAGCGATTCGCCTGGTCGGGGACGCGGGCGTTAAGCCGAAATTGGCGGATGGGCAGTACCAGCTGGCCGAGGCGGGCGTGGGGATCGAAACCCCGTTGCCCGAGGGCTATCCCGCGCCCACCCCGCCCGAGATGATCGAACTGAAGACATATCCTGCCGTTCGCCGCGCGGAACTCAGCGGCAAGGGAGCGAGCGACATGGGCATGATTAAGAGTTTCTTTCCGCTCTTCAATCACATCAAGAAACAGGAGATCGAGATGACCAGTCCGGTGGAGATGGAATACCGGCGCGGCGGCGACGATAAGCCGCTCACCAAAGTTCCGCTGACCGACGGCGATTGGACAGTGAGCTTCCTATACCGCAAGCCGGACATGGGGCAGGCGGGCAAGGACGGGCAGGTGAAGGTGGTCGATGTCCCGGAGATCGTAGTGGTCTCGATCGGCATGAAAGGCGCGTACGGGTCGGGAGTCGTCCAACAGGGCCTCGAGGCGCTGCAACAGTGGTTCGCTGGGCAGGATGCATGGGAGCCGACTGGCGACCCGCGCAGCCTGATGTACAATGGACCTGGCGCTCCGTTTGAACACCAATGGATGGAGGTGCAGGTGCCCGTGCGGCAAAAGGCGCAGGCAGGCGCCGCCAAGCCTTGAGAAAAAAGGGGAATTTCCCCACCCTCCCGTCTTTACACCTCCTACGCCAAGGCTTCCTCCTACGCCAAGGCTTCCTCCTACGCCAAGGCTTCCTCCTACGCCAAGGCTTCCTCCTACGCCAAGGCTTCCTCCTACGCCAAGGCTTCCTCCTACGCCAAGGCTACGGCGGACAGGTCGGCGGACAAGACGGCGGACAAGACGGCGGACAAGACGACAGGCAAGCTGATCCGACCTTGCCGTATCGTCCGGGATAGGTGAAAAAGCAAATTTCTAGCATTCCGTCCGGCCTTCGGGTCGGGCGGTTCTATGCCAGATCTAACAACAACCGAGCCAAACGAACATGACCTCACCTTCCATACCTGGGAAACCAAATCCAAAGTCATCCTGGCAATTTCTCCTTGCCGCGCTGATGATACTGCTTGCGATTGCCCTTACGGTGCAAAAAATCTGTGAAAAGGTGCGTCCCTTTCTTATTTAGAAATGGGTGTGGATTGCGGCGATTGCGATAACCACACTGCCACGATCCGCCGCAGCCGGGTATCGCCGAGATCCCATGTCACATGACTGCACGGTCATGAACCTGCGAATTGACACCATCACCGAGTGATGTAGGATTTACAGCATGACGCGCACCCAAATCCAACTCCCGGACGAGCTTTACCAGCGGGCCAAGGCCTTCGCCGCACAGCGGGAGCTTTCCCTCGCCGAGGTTACGCGCCGTGGCTTGGAACTGTTTCTCGACCGCTTCCCAAGCAACGAGCCGACACGTGGTGCCTGGACGCTTCCTCGCGTCGATGCGGGCGGCATCAAGGTTCCCTTGGAGACCCTTCGCGACATCGCCGCCGATGAAGAAAGCAATCGCAGCCTCGCCGACCGATGATCTCGCTGGATACCAATATCCTTTTGCCGGCCGTCGAATCCCGGAACGCCAATCACCCGAGGGCGGCGGCGTTTCTGGAATCCCTTCAGGACCGGCGGGACGTCGCGATCTGTGAATTCATCCTGCTCGAACTCTACGTGCTGCTGCGGAACCCCGCCGTGCTTACCAAGCCTCTCTCTCCCACCGCCGCCACCGATGTCTGCGAGGCCTTTCGCCAGCACCCCCGCTGGCAAGTCATCGGCTTCCCTCCTGACAGCCGGGACTTCCATGACGCCTTATGGCCGAAACTCCGCGAAGCCGACTTCGCCCGCCGCCGCGCCTACGATTGGCGAGCCGCGCTCCTCCTCATCCAACAAGGCGTCACCGAATTCGCCACCGTCAACGAAAAGGACTTCCGCGACTGCGGCTTCAAGCGGGTCTGGAATCCGCTTGCTGCTGATCAAACCCCATGACGTCGAAATCGTCGGCTACCATTGAATTGAACGCGAGGTCCAACCGCATAATTAGAGTTATAATTAGGGTCATAATTACGAGTCCTTTCAGATTGATATTTTGATGGATTGCAAGCGTCCCAAGTAGCGGATTCTTATTGGCTTGGTGGCGTGGGCGGATTTTTTCCGCGTAGGCTACCGGGGTGTGCCCCCACCCTTTTCCCCACTTCCGGTCTGGCAACGGCGCTTTCAACGGCCTTCCGTGCAAACTCCCGCAATGGCACCGTGCCGCTCAGCCCTTGAAGCTGGAGTTCGTCATCCCATCATCCAGTAGGTCACCGATACGGTTCATCGTGTCCTTGAGGAGGGATGCGGCGGCGAACACAAGCACCCCGACCGACGGGTTGCTACCGGGTTACTTCGTTTTTCCATCACTCACCCAAAAAGCGGCGGATAACAACCGCAGCAGTCCAAAGCCTCTGGCGGTATGGATCTGCGCACGGACTGTTGGCAAACGGTCTAATCATAAAGGGAAATACAAAACCCCTACGCTGAACCCCAACTCGACGAGTGCATGGATCGCCAATAAAAAAGCGCGAAATCCTCTCAGTCCCAGATGGCGTAGCAGCTTGGTTGAAACCGCTCGACATCCCCGCGAATGCGCTTTAAGATCTTAGCATGATTCCGAAAAACAACCGCAAGGTCACTGCGGAAGAAATGCTGGAACAATGTCGCCGCAACCGCCAGGAAGCCCGGATTCTGGAAAAACGGGATCGCCCTTACGAAATCGAACCCCTGTCGTCAGGCTTGCGGATTTCTGCTCCCGTCTTGATACGCGCCAAGTCGAAGGCGAGCTAGACGCTATCTTCCGGGAAAGTCCGGAGTTCGGACGCAATTTGGCGCACAGGCTCTCGCCGTTTTTAGAAATCCAATTCCTTTCTTGCTACTGATGTCCGGCCGGAAAATGCGCTTGTCGCCGAGGCAACAGGAATGATCCATCCCATCGACTTCATCGTCGCAGGCCGCGAGATCGCCCTGTAGTTACCACCGCATGGCTCATCGAACGCGATTTTACAATCGCGCCTACGTTCGTAGGCAAAAAGGATGGGAAAGCATCCGCCCGCCGCGTCAACTCACAGCTCGAAAAACTCCGCGTCAAACCTCGTCATGACGTGGGGGAACGGCGGTTCCAACCCGGCGGCCTGCTCCGCTTCCTCCTCTTCCTTGCCCAGGCGTTTCGCGAGAAGCCGCTATTCCTTGTCGAGGCCGAAGCCGTCTTTGGTTTCCTCACTCATAGCGACCAGAACCTCCCCGCCAGATTGCCAGGATTCCTACACTAGGGAGAGGAGAATTCGAACCACGGATCCGACTTCGCCAAGGCTACGACGGACTGGTGAACACGGATAAACACGGATGAAAAAATGGGGATGATGATGACTCACTGCGACCTGATGCTTTCATCATTCTTTAAAACCTCTCAAAACAGGATCTAAAACCCCATCTTATCCGTGTGCATCTGTGTCATCCGTGGTTCTCTTTTTCATTTAGGCAAGTTATCTCCCTAGTGTAGGCACCCTGGCCAGGTTGCGGTTGCGGAGCACTTGGAGCGCGGTGTTGTAGGCGTCGTTTCCGGGGGCGAGAAGGCTGCTGAAAATTGAATCAGCGATGCCGCCCACGAGGCCGGTTTGGAGTGGGATCGGCTCGATGGGTGTGGGGTCGGGGAGGCGTAGAATTGGAGATTGAATATTGGAGATTGAATATTGGATAATGGGGGTGAGGCTGGGGATGTGGATGTGGACACGAAGATGGGCGAGCTGATCGCGGCGATGCCGGGGGCGCGGCGGGCGTTGTTCGCTCGGTATCATTTGGGCGGCTGCCAGAGCTGTGCGTTCGATGAGGGCGAAACGCTGGCCGCTTTGTGTGAGCGGGCGGAGATCGATTCCGGGGAGGTGCTGGCGCATTTGCTGGCAAGCCATGAACACGATCTCACCATGCTCATCGAGCCGACGGAGGTGAAGCGGCGCATGGATGCCGGCGAGGAAATCCGGTGGTTGGATGTGCGGACGCGTGAAGAGCACGAGGCGGTGAAGATCGCGGGCGCGGAGTTTTTTCACCAAGAGCTTCAGGAGAAAATTTTCGCGGAAAAACCCGGCGGGCTGGTGGTGCTTTACGACCACACCGGGAAATACGTGCTCGATCAGGTCGCGTGGTTCCGGGGTCACGGGATCAGCAACGCCTTCGGCCTGACAGGCGGCATCGACGCATGGAGCCGGGAGGTGGATGCGTCGGTGATGAGGTATCGGGTGGAGGTCTAGCGGCGACCGAAGATCGCCGCCACGCTCACAGCGGTGGGAAGGGTTGTTCGGAGACGATCCAATCCTCGTTTTTCTCCGTGAACGTTTTCATGGCCCACTCGCCGGGGAAAAGGGCGGTGAGCCAGCCGTTGGGATCGCGGGCGAGGACGGTGCCCATGGAGAGCGCGGGGCGGGCTTCCGGGGCGAGCGGGTCGCCTTCCTTCGGCTTGAGCCAGCGGGCGATCGACCAGTCGGCGGATTCGATGCGAGTCTCGGCGGCGTATTCGCCTTCGAGTCGGTGCTGGAGCACCTCGAACTGGAGCGGGCCGACCGCGCCGAGCAGGATGCTTGACGAGGATGCGGGCGCATCTAACAGGGTGAACTCGGAGGCGACTCCCTCTTTCAAAAGCTGCTCAAGGCCGCTCTGGAAGCGCTTGTATTTCGCAGTGGATTTGTTGGTGAGATAGGAAAAGCACTCGGGCGGGAAACGCGGGATCTCGTCGAATTTCACATCGGCCGCGGAGGCCAGGGTGTCGCCGATCAGTAGGTCGTAATTCCCGACGAGGCCGACGACATCGCCGGCGAAAGCGTCATCGACCGTTTCGCGCTCGCGGGCGAAGAGGCGCTGCGAATTGGCGAGGCGGATGGTCGCGCCCGTGCGGGTGTTGATGACATCCATATCGCGCTCGAAACGACCCGATACGATGCGGATGAAGGCGATGCGATCCCGGTGCTTCGGGTTCATGTTCGCCTGGATTTTGAAAACGAAGGCGGAAAAACCCTCGGCAGCGGGATGGATGGTTTCGCCGGAGCTTTGGCGGGGCAGCGGCGGCGGGGAAAGCTCAAGAAAGCGGTCTAGCAATAACTGGACGCCGAAGTTGTTCGCAGCGGATCCGAAGAAAACCGGAGTAAGCCTTCCGGCAAGGACTTCGTTCACATCGAAGTCCGCGCCCGCGCCTTCTAACAGTTCCAGCTCCTCGCACACTTGCTTGTAGGTGATCTCGTCCAACGCGTTTTTCACACCCTCGTCCTCGATGCCCGAGACATTCACCGGAGCGCGGAAAGCGCCGTGCGCCGTGCGTTCGAAGAGGTGGACCTTGTTGTGCTCCCTATCGTAAACGCCCTTGAAGCGCGGCCCGTCGCCGAGCGGCCAGTTCACGGGAAACGCATGGATGCCGAGCACGGATTCCAGCTCGTCGAGGAGATCAAGCGTGGGCCGCGCGGGGCGGTCGAGCTTGTTCATAAAAGTGAAAATCGGAACGCCCCGGCGGCGGCAGACCTCGAAGAGTTTCCGCGTCTGTGACTCGATGCCCTTGCCCGCGTCCACCACCATCACCGCGGCGTCCACGGCGGTGAGGACGCGGTAGGTGTCCTCGGAGAAATCCTTGTGCCCTGGCGTATCGAGGATGTTTACGACGCAGTCCTTGTATTCGAACTGCAGGACGGTGGAGGAAACCGAGATGCCGCGCTGCTTCTCCATTTCCATCCAGTCGGAGGTAGTGGCGCGCTGGTTTTTCTTCGCGGTGACGGATCCTGCAAGCTGGAGGGCACCGCCGTAGAGCAGGAATTTTTCCGTCAGGGTCGTTTTCCCCGCATCGGGGTGGGAGATGATCGCAAAGGAGCGACGGCGCGAAACTTCCTTCTGGAGGAGGGGCGAAGGGGTTGTGTAGGCGGAAAGGGACATCGGGCGGACACGCGGGATAGACCCGCGGCGGAGAAAGGTCAATGACCGCTGAAAGTCCGAGGAGAATGACATCGGCGATACGTGATCGAGTATCCCTACATCACCCCGTTTTTGGCTTTCCGTGGCGCGGGAATTCATTCAGTTTCACCCCATGAGCGATAAATTGATGCGCCCGGAACTCCCTGCCTTTGGAATCGTTGCGGAACTTGAATTACAGGATCGGGCTCTGCTCGGGGACTACGGCGAGTTCCTCCCCGCCCAGCCCGGACAAATCCTCATCAAGGCGGGAGAAGCCCAGGAACACCTGTATCTTGTGATTTCCGGCCTGCTGCACGTGACCATCATGGTGGAGGGCAGGACGAAACTTGTTGCGCGCATAGAGGCGGGAGAAACCTTGGGCGAGGTGAACGTTTTCGATCCCGGCAAAGCCAGCGCCACCGTGGTCGCCCAGGATTTCACCCAGATCTGGCGGGCGAACCGGTCAGATATCGATCTCTTCATCAAAGCCTACCCGCAGGCCGGCTCCATACTTCTGGCGGGGATTATCGGCGTGATGTGCCGCCGTATCCGCAACATGAACGACAAGCTCGCCGACACCCAGAGCATGGAGAACCTTTCGAAATTCTGGTGATTAAACTGCCTTTTATCGTATGATTTCGGATTTCGCCGCGACCCATATTGAAATCGGTGGCTTGGCGGGCACACTGGTTCTGTTCTTTGCGATGGTGATCGGGCACGCGCTGGGAGATTACCCCTTGCAAGGCTCATTCCTAGCAACCGGGAAGAACCGCCACGTTACATCGGCCACTTTCTTCGGTGGAGGTGAGATCTCACCCTTCCTTTGGGTGCACTCACTCACCGCGCACTCGCTCATCCAGGCGGGCATGGTGTGGATCGTGACGGGTTCGGGCGCGCTTGCACTAGCCGAATTCATCCTTCACTGGATCATCGACTTCGTACGCTGCGAGAAATGGATCGGCTTCAGCCTGGATCAAGCCCTACATCTCTCCTGCAAGCTGATCTATGCGATAGTCCTAGTCACCGGCTTCGCCCTGCCTTTCTAGCGCACATTTCGAGGAATCCTTTTCCTGCATAGCAGATCAGCTTGCGCCGGGGCGAGATCCTCGTTGTTGGCGCATTGATGAATGGTTTTTCGGCACTTGAGGGCTTCAATTGCCACACGTCTCAAGGCTTGAGACTCGCGCAGACTCATTTCAGGATGGCTCACACCTGCGTGACCGTCGCACAATTCATAGCCAAGAAGACAGGCCTGGGGAAACGCCATGCGAAAGCCGTCCTTGGCCGCGGCGAAGTGTGCCTGAACCAAACCGCCATCACCGATGGTTCGCAAGAGCTCGGCAAATTCGACCACCTCACGGTTTCGGGCGAAATCCTCCAATTCCGCGTCCCACGCTATCTCTTGATACACAAACCCGCCGGTATCCTTTCCGCCACTTCGGATCCCACGCACCGCACGGTGCTCGATCTGATCCGCGAACCATGGGCCCGCGATCTCCATCTCGCAGGAAGGCTCGACCGTTCTACAACCGGTCTCGTCATCCTCACCAACGACAGCGTTTTTTCGGAATCCCTCATGCGGCCGGGCAACAGAATTCCGAAAACATATCTTGTCGAAACCGACGAAATCATCACCGCCGAAGCGATCGGAGCATTCCGCAAAGGCATGTTCTTCGCGAAGGAAAAAATATCCACGCAAGAAGCCATCGTTATCCCCCTATCGGAAACTTCCTGCCGCCTCACGATCTACGAGGGCAAGCACCACCAGATCAAACGCATGTTCCTGCGCTTCGGCATCCGTGTGACGAAACTCCACCGCGAATCCATCGGAGCGTATGTCTTGCCCGCAGGCCTCGCTCCCGGAGACTATATCGCATTTGCGCCGCATCTCGCGGAATCATGCGGCTAATACGCATGGATGAGGCGGATTCAAGCCGTTGGCAAAGTGGCGGGATGTCATAATACCGCCGAAGCTACATGCCGGACGCGGGCCAACGCTTTTTCCGTGAAAGGTGGTTTGACCGTTTTGTTCAGTAATCTGGCACCGGATGACTGCGTGGTGAAGTCTGCGCGCGTGAGCAGCATGGCAGATTTCATGAGGATTCCGGCGATTCTAGGGAGGGCGTTATGAAGCCCATTGCCTAGATCTGGAAATCGGAAGTTCGGGAATCGAGGTGGAGCCCGCACTCATAGCGCTCGCCATCGAAACGGGTTCCGTTGGCGCTGCCGTCTTCCGAAGGTCGGGTGCTATGCCAATCGCCCATCGTCACGTAGCCCATTGCCGCGAGCGGATGGCGGGGTAGGTCATTCTGGTGGAAAAATAGGTCCACCTGAGCATCCGCCCAATCGAGGATGGGATACACCTTGAGAACTTTCTTTTGCCACTCGGCGAAGTTCCTTTCTTGCCGTGTCTCGGAATGCGCGCGGCGCAAGCCGCTGATCCAGACATCGCCGCCGATCTCACGGAGGGCGCGGTTCATCGGCTCGACCTTGGTGAGCAGGCCGTATCGATCCGCCCCTTCCCTACCCTCTTCCCAGAGTTTTCCCCACAGCGCCTGCATGCGCGCGGCGGAAACCTGCGGGTGGTAGATGCGGTAATCGAGCGGGAAACGCTCCATGAGTTCCTGCGCGTATTGATAGGTTTCCGGGAAAAGAAAGCCCGTATCGATGAATACCACCGGCACCTTGGGCGCGTGGTCGTGGATCAATTTCAGCATGACCGCCGCCTGCAGGCCGAAGCTAGTGCTGGCCACGAGCCGGTCGCCAAGTTTTTCCTGGAGCAACTCCAGCCGCTGCCCCGCGCGCAGGTCCGCGAGTTCGGAAGACAGACCCTCGGGGGTTATCTCCTCGCTCACATCGGCAAGTGTCCGCAGCGCTTCCATCGTATTTCTCAAACGTGCGCCTCTTCCTTGACGTTTTTATGGAAATCCTTGCCCTGCTCGGTGGCTGCCACGTATCCAGCGCGGATGCAGAAATCCCCGAAACGCTCGCCGGCATCGCGTTCCTTCGCGTAGCGGCGGATGATCGGCGCAAGCAGTTCCTTGATTTCCGTTCCCGGGAAATTCTCGCGATACATTTTAGACAAGCGCTGCCCGGCAAAACCGCCGCCGAGATAGACGTTGTAGCAACCCGGCGAGCGGCCGACGAAGCCGATCTCGGAAATGTAAGGCCGCGCGCAGCCGTTCGGGCAGCCGGTCATGCGGATCGTGATCGCATCGTGCCGCAAGCCAGATTCCTCGATCACCTCTTCCAATTCCGTAAGCAGGCTAGGCAGATAGCGTTCGGATTCTGCGAGTGAAAGGGCGCAGGTCGGTAGCGCCACGCAGGCGAGCGAGTTGAGCCGCAGCGCGCTTTCCAGGTGGCTATCCTTGATGCCGTATTGCTCGAGAAGCTTCTCGATCTCCGGGCGTTTCGCGGCGGAAATATTCGCGATCATCAGGTTCTGATTCGCGGTGAGGCGGAAGTCGCCGTCATGGATTTTCGCGATCTCACGGAGGCCTGTGCGCATCGGATAGCTGGGGGTATCGAGCACGCGCCCGCCCTGGATGAACAGGGTGAGGTTCCACTTGCCGTTCATGCCCTCGACCCAGCCGTAGCGGTCGCCGTTGTCCTCGAATTTGAACTCGCGGACAGGCTCCAGATCGTAGCCGAGGTATTCGTTGAGCTTCGCCAGAATCCAGTCCGGGCCATGGTCATCGACCGTGTATTTCATCCGCGCGTGCTTGCGCTCCGTGCGGCAGCCGAAATCGCGCTGCACCAGCACTACTTTCTCTGCCACATCGGTGACCTGATCGACCGTGCAGAAACCGATCACATCCGCGAGCCGCGGATAGGTATCCTCCGCGCCGTGGGTCATGCCCATCCCGCCGCCGACCGCGACATTGAAGCCGACCAACTTTCCGCCCTCGACGATGGCGATGAACGACAGGCAGTTCGCGTAGATATCGACATCGTTCGATGGCGGCACCGCGACGGTGATCTTGAATTTCCGCGGCAGGTAGGTCTTGCCGTAGATCGGCTCGAAATCCTCCTCGCTCGATTCCACTTTTTCACCATCCAGCCAGATCTCGTGGTAGGCGCGGGTGGTAGGTGTGAGGTGGTCGGAAATCTGTTGGGAAACTTTCAGAACCTCCGCGTGCACCCCGGAGAGATAGGGGTTGGGGTTGCACATCACGTTGCGGTTCACGTCTCCGCAAGCCGCGATGGTATCCATCGCCGCTTGATTGATCTCCGCGATCGTGCGCTTGAGGTTCGACTTGATGATGCCGTGGAACTGGAACGCCTGGCGCGTGGTCAGCTTGATCGTGCTGTTCGCGAACTGCGTGGCGAGGCGATCCGTTTCCAGCCACTGCTGCGGGGTGGCGACACCGCCCGGCACACGGATGCGGATCATGAAGGAATACGCCTTGTCGAGCTTGTGCTTACGGCGATTCGGGCGCAGGTCGCGATCGTCTTGCTGGTAGGTGCCGTGGAATTTCAACAACTGCTGGTCATCCTCGCTCATCGCTCCGGTGGAAAGGTCGGCAAGACCTTCCTTGATCGTCCCGCGCAGATAGTTGCTGCGGATCTTGATGGTTTCGTTGGCCGCTAGTTTTTGTTCGGTCATGGTAGAGTTAGTTGGTTAAGATTTTTAAACCGCAGATGGACAGGATGGACGCAGATGAAAGAAGGGATTTTTTGGTAATCGATTTTATCAAAAGTAATCTGCGGTCATAAAATCTTCTCTGATTTCTGATTTCTGGTATCTGGTATCTGGTATCTGGTATCTGGTATCTGGTATCTGGTATCTGGTTTCTGGAATCCGGTTTCTCAATAAACGTCGCGTTGGTATCTTTTAGATTTCTTGAGATTCTCGACGTAGGCCTCCGCCTCCTCGCGGCTTTTCGAACCGAAGTTTTCAACGATGCTGATAAGCGCCTCGTGGACGTCGGCGGCCATGCGATTGGCATCGCCGCAGACGTAGAAGTGGGCGCCTTCCTCAAGCCAAGCGTAGAGTTCCGCTCCTTTCTCGACCATCTTGTCCTGGACATAGACCTTTTCCGGCTGGTCGCGGGAAAAGGCGAGGTCGAGCTTGGTAAGCTGGCCGTTTTTCAGGAAATCCTGCCACTCAAGCTGATAGAGGAAATCATAGGTGTAGCGCTGATCGCCGAAAAAGAGCCAGTTTTTCCCTGTGGAACCGAGGGCCGCACGATGCTCGACAAAAGCGCGGAAGGGAGCGACCCCTGTGCCCGGCCCGACCATGATAATCGGTGTGCCGCCATCCGCGGGGAGGCGGAAATTTTTGTTAGGCTGCACGAAGACCGCGACGTTCGTGCCCGACTTCGCCACATCGCTGAGATAGGTCGAGCAAACACCTTTCCGTGATCTACCATGAGTCTCGTATCTCACTGCGGCCACCGTGAGATGCACCTCTTCCGGATGCGCGAGCAGACTGGAAGCTATCGAATACAATCTGATCGGCAGCTTCCGGAAAATCCCAGTCAGTGCTTCGGCGGAGAGGCCGTTCGGGGCGAAATCGATCAGCGCATCGATGATCTCGCGACCCTCGATATAGGCGCGGAGCTTGTCGTTCGCATCCTCGGCGAGCAACTCGCCAAGCATCGCTGAGCCAGTGGCCTCGGCGAGTTTCTTGAGAACCACTTTCGAAAGCGCCGTGATGTCGAAATCCTCACGCAGCGCATCTGCCAGCAGTTTTTTTCCGGCACCCTTTACCTCGATTTCTTCGGTGCCGTTCAGCTTCGCGGCGTTTAGCACATCTTTGACCATCTGCGGGCAATTCGTAGGCTGCACGGCGAGCGCATCGCCCGGTTCATAGACCATGCCGCTGCCTTCCAAGGAAAGCTCAACGTGGACCGTCTCTTTCGCTGAGCCCTCGCCGTTTAGGAGGATATTTTCATTCACCTCGGACGGAAACGGGTTTTTCTTCCCGAACTCCTCGGAACCAGCGACGGCAGCCACCTGTGCCGCTACCACCGTGGCGGTCGGTGCAAGCGCGGTCATCGCGGAGGCAAACCAAGCGGTGTAGGTATCCTCGTAATCCACATCGCAATCCGCGCGTGGCGCGACGCGTTTCCCGCCCATCTGCTCAAGGCGCGCATCGAACTGTTTCCCGATCTCGCAGAATTTCTCATACGAGGTATCGCCCAACCCGCAGACGGCAAAACGCAGGCCGTCCAGCTTCAGATCGGCTGTCATAAATTCTTTGTGGAAACCGACTGCCGTTTCGGGAGCCTCGCCATCGCCCCAGGTGGAGACGATCACCAGCAGATTCTCCTCCTTTGCGAGGTCGGCGGGCGAGATGTCGGCCATGTTTTTCATCACGGCCTTGAAACCCCTTTTCTTCGCATCCTTCACTGCGCGATCCGCCAAGGCCTCGGTGTTACCGCTTTCGGTGCCGTAAAGAACCGTGAGTTTCCCAGCGGAAACGGGGGCGGCGGCACCAACGGGTGCGGCGGCACCGGCAGCAAGAAATCCGCTTAGCCAGCCACGCTGCAAGACGTCGAATCCAGCAAGTAGGGAATCCAACGCCTTGCGTTGGTCGGGAGAGAACGGTGAACTTTCGGGAAGCATAATCCTTAGTATATTACCTTTTTTTGTCAGGTTTGCGCCAAACGCTGCACCAACTACTCATCGGAAGCAACCGCTTTTTCGAGAAAATCCATCTCTGCTGAGCGGCGACCTGATGCCGGATGCCATCAAACAGTAGCCGCAAGGAAACGCCTCTGAGCGGCGGCTTCAGGATTTTGCTCCTCGGGTGAAATGGCGGGCTTGGTATCTGCTAGGAGTTCGTCGCGGAACTTCGCAATGATCGCCTCGACCGGCCACGAGGAAGCCTCGCCGAACGCGCAGATGGTTCGTCCGTCGATCTGATAGGCCACGCTTTCCAAAGTCGTGATATCCTCGGGCGTCGCTTGTCCTGCCACGAGGCGGTCGGAGATTTTTTTCATCCAGGTGGAACCCTCGCGGCACGGCGTGCATTGGCCGCAGGATTCGTGGGCGTAGAAGGCGTTGAGGTTGTTGAGCACCCAGGACATTTTCCGGGTGTCGTCGAGAACGATCACCCCGCCCGAACCGGCCATGGAACCGCAGGCGGCGAGGGAGTCGAAATCCATCGGGATATCCCAGAAGGAAAGCTCGCGCTCGGTGCCATCCGGGTTCTTTAGCTTGAAAACCTCGCTGGCCTTGAGGATTTTCGAGGACGATCCGCCGGGGATCACGGCCTTGATTTCCCGGCCGTCCTTCGGGCCGCCGCACATCTCGTAAAGCAGCTCGCGCATGGTGACCTTGCCGACCTCGACCTCGAAGTATCCGGGATTTTTCACGTCGCCTGAAACGCAAAGGATGCGGGTGCCGGTGTTGCGGGCCACACCGAGCTTCGCGTATTCATCGCCGCCCATGCGGATGATGTGTTTCACATGACAGAGCGACTCGACATTGTTCACGATCGTCGGACACATGTAGAGGCCCAGGGCGGCGGGAAAATACGGCGGCTTGATGCGCGGATAGGGGCGTTTTCCTTCCAGCGATTCGATGAGTCCCGTCTCCTCGCCGCAGATGTAGGCACCCGCGCCGCGGTGGACGTAGATTTCAAGATCGAAACCGGAACCAAGGATGTTTTTACCGACGAAATTCTTCGCACGCGCCTCCTCGATCGCCTTCTCGACGATGAGCGCCGCCTCCGGAAATTCCTCGCGCAAATAGATATAGGCGGTGTGGGCGCCGACGGCGAAACAGGAAATGACCATGCCCTCGATGAGCTGGTGCGGATCCTGGTGGAGGATGTAGCGGTCCTTGAAAGTACCCGGCTCGGATTCATCGCCGTTGCAGATCAGATAAACCGGCTTGGTGTTGTTCGGCGGGATGAACGTCCATTTCATCCCGGTCGGGAAACCCGCGCCTCCCCTGCCCCGCAGCCCGGACTTTTTCACCTCCTCGGTAATATCCTTGGGCGCCATCGCGAAAGCCTTCTTCAGATCCCCATAGCCGCCGTCCTGGATGTAGGTCTCGATCGATGGATCCCAACCCACCCGGTCAACGTTCCTGAAAATGAGCCGGTGTTCGCGTTCGTGAGGCGGTTTCGTGTATGAGATCATAGGCGGCGGGCGGAATATGAGCGCGGTTCGAAGGATTGGGAAAGCCGGAATCGGGAAATTGTGAAATTTTTCACAAGCCGCCCACTTTCACCCCCTGACGCACCTCGACCTTGGGAATCTTATCCGTGTGCATCCGTGTGCATCCGTGGTTCTCTTTTTCATTCAGGCAAGTTTTCTCCCTAGTGGAGGAACCCGCCCGGTCGGACGCATTTTTTAGCCCACTTTTGTCTTGCCAAGTTCTCTCGGTTCCGTAGCTTTCGCGCCCCATGCCAAGAGTTGGAGGAAAAGCAAAAACACGGAAAGCCGTCGCCAAGCGCTTCAAAGTCACTGGCACAGGGAAGATCCTGCGTAGACATCAGGGAAAACGCCACTTGCTTCAGTGCAAGAGCCGCAAGCGCAAACGCGCTCTCGGCAAGGCCGGACTCGTGTCGGACGCTGACATCAAGAGAGTCAAGGAGAACCTTCCCTTCCATTGAGATAGAAGACGAAACGATAGCCACGACCCCGTCCGCGTAACGGACGGCATCCACACGGCCTGATCCGGGAAATCCGGAGACACGAACAGGTGAGACCGTGGGATGAATGACAACAAACGACCTGCTCATAACCACAGAACACAATGCCAAGAACGACAAATTCTCCTGCCAGCCGTGCGCGCCGTAAGCGCACGATCCTGCGGGCCAAGGGCTTCCGCGGTTTCCGCTCGAAGCTCTTCCGTTACGCCAAGGACGCCGTCCGCAAAGCGCAACAATACGAATACCGCGACCGCAAGCGCCGCAAAGGGCAATTCCGCCGTCTCTGGACTCAGCGTATCAACGCCGCCGTCCGTGCCGAGGGAATCACCTACTCCCGCTTCATCGAGGGACTGAAGGCCGCCGGCATCGAGGCCGACCGCAAGATCCTCTCGGATCTCGCGATCACCGACGCCGCTGCCTTTTCCGCCATCGTCGCGCAGGCAAAGCAAGCCCTCGAAAAGAAGGCCGCTTCCGCCGCGTAAACCGTAGCGTATCCAAGTAACATCAACCAGCCGCCCGGTGGAAACGCCGTGCGGCTTTTTTGTGCGGGGAGCACACGCGCCCCCGCGTGTCGCGGAGTGCGCCCTCGCGCTCCGCTGGCTGGAAAGATCCTGTGTCCGTGAAGCGGGAACAACACCCGCCCCACACAAGTTTCGGCTCGCAAAGGCCAACAATTTCTAACAATCTCACCACGTGAATACCGTCCTCATCGCCCTATTCCTCACCACCCGGATCTTCGCCAGCACAATCTCGGTCGTTTCCATCCACGAGCCGGTCAGCCTCCACGGCACGGATGTGGACGGCATGATCGCGGACACCGGAGAGGCCCTCCAGGCCACCGTCATCGCCCGCCCGATGGCTCTCACCGGCGCGTTTCCCGAAGTCCTCGTCGAGTCCATCCGCACTCCCCACAAACTCCCCACCAACAACCCGAACTACAAGGTCGAGGAAGCGAATCTGCTCGTCCTCTGCAACGTGAACATCAGTGCCGAACTGACCGATAAGAGCCTGTTGGTGGAGATCGATGTCAGCCAGCTGAGCATCCCGGTGGAGGTAGATCTCACTAGCCGCCAGCTGCTGAAACTCTCCCTCGTCGCCCTTCGCCGCACCCTGGAGGAATATCACCGCCCGCAAACCGAGCCGCTCAATGTCATCGTAGCCATCACCGGAACCAGCGAGAACAATGCCAGCCTGCTCGATCTGGGGGTCACATTCACGCTCGCAGAGGAGCCGTAGCTTCGTCTCCCAAAAAAAAATCCACATCCCGCATGTTCGGAGTTGGAGCTTGCGCCTGGCGTGTTCAACCTATCGCCCGATGTCAGCCACTTCGAAAGACCCACGCCCCTTCAAACGCGCCGTCCTTAAACTCAGCGGAGAAGCACTCCGCGAGCCCGGCTCGACGGATAATATTTCGCCCGAAATCGTCCAGCGCATCGCCGCGGAGATCAAGGAAGCCGTCGATAGCGGCCTGCAACTCGCCATCGTCGTTGGTGGCGGAAATTTCTGGCGCGGAGCCGCCGCCTCCGCTCGCGGCATGGATCGCGCGACAGCTGATTACGTCGGAATGCTCGCCACCGTCATGAACGCCTTAGCTCTTGAGGGCGCACTTTCCCACATCGGTGTTCGCTGCACGGTGATGTCCGCCATCGAGATGAAAAACGTGGCCGAGCCTTTCATCCGCCGCAAGGCCGAGCACCAGCTCGACAAAGGCACCGTAATCATCTTCGCTGCCGGCACCGGCAGCCCGTTTTTCTCGACCGACACCACTGCCGCCCTCCGCGCCAGCGAAATGGGCGCCGACGTCATCCTCAAGGCCACCCAAGTGGACGGCGTTTACGATTCGGATCCGAGAAAAAACCCAGACGCCAAACGCTTCGAGACCGTCACCTTCCAGCACTGCCTGGAAAATCGCCTCAGCGTCATGGACGCCACCGCCTTCAGCCTCTGCATGGACAATGACATCCCCATCGTCATTTTCGACCTCGGCCCCAACGGCAACCTCTCCCACGCCCTCCGCTCCCAGCCCATCGGCACCCTCGTTCACGGGGAGTGAAACTTTAAACTCTAAACTCTAAATCTTAATTTAGAAAAACAACCATAGCTCCGCGTCCCTCCGCGACCTCCGCGCCTGCGGTGAAAATCTTAACCTACAACCACCATGCAAGATCCAGCCACCGCCCTCAAAGAAGTCGAAGCCCACATGTCCGCCGGGATCGATCATCTCGTCCAGGATTTCTCCGGCGTTCGCACCGGGAAAGCCTCCCCCGCCCTGATCGACAACCTCGACGTTTACATCCACGCCTACGGAGCCACGCAGAAACTCAAAAGCCTAGCCGTGATCAGCTCGCCCGAGCCGCGCATGCTCAACGTACAGCCCTTCGATCCCTCCACCACCCGAGAAATCGAGAAAGCGATCCGCGAATCCAAGCTCGGCCTCAACCCCGCCGCCGCCGACCGCTCGATCCGCGTCCCCATCCCGGAACTCTCCGAAGAACGCCGCCGCGACATGGTGAAACTCATCAAGACCCTCGCCGAGGAAGCCAAAGTCCGCCTCCGCGGCTCCCGCAAGGCCGGCATCGACGAGGCGAAAAAAATGAAGGCCGAGAACATCCTCACCGAGGACACTCTCAAGACTCACGAGAAGTCCATTCAGGATCTGACCAACAAATTCACCAAGCGGATCGACGAACTCGCCGCCGCCAAGGAAGAGGATCTGATGAAGATTTAAACCTGAAATTTTAAACTTTAAACCTTAAGGAAGAGTCGCGATTCGTAACGATCCCCGATTCTTCACATCGATCTTCCTCTTCCTTGAAATTTAGCGTTTAAAGTTTCGAGTTTCTGAGTTTTTCTGCTTGCGCAGCATCCGCGTCCTCACCTAAACCTGCCCCCCGCCGCTGATCCAGCGGCCACCCGGTAACGGGGCGTTAGCTCAGTTGGTAGAGCACTTGCATGGCATGCAAGGGGTCAGCGGTTCGAATCCGCTACGCTCCACTTCCCTGTCCCATAAGGGATAGAGGACTTGGAATCGGTGGATATGCTAGGGAACCTCGTTCTCCGCACCTGGACATTTCTCATCTAACGTAGTCCAATGCGTTTTTTCTGTAGCTGAGGAACTCGGCCAAGGACACCTGACCGTCGCGATTTGCATCGGCTTCCTTAAAGGGTGCATCCAGGCTCTTGCGCACAACTGCGCTAGCCTTGGCTTCCGCCAGCGTGATCTTCCCGGAACCGCTGGTATTGATCCTGCGGAAACCCTCGGCGGTGCCGCCGTTTTCGAGGAACTCTTCCCGGGTGATGACCGAGTCCTGGTTCTTGTCGAAGCGAACAAACATTTCGCCGATCATGTGGGAGTCATACTCGGACCGTGAGACCATCCCATCGCCATCGATATCGGCTTTCTCAAAGGACTGCTGTGGAGTGGGAACGGTGGATCGGGTGACGCAACTGGTAACGACAAATGCGGCAGCGAAGAGGGGGATGATCGAGATGAATTTCATATCTGGTAACTGGGAGTTTGCTTTCTGGGGAAGGGTTACGGTTAAGCTGTAGGGTTGAACCGGGTAGGGTGAAACATAGAAGAATCTCTACCAACTCATCGTATTTCTCATGATCGCTTTGCCAAGAATTCTTTTCCGCAAGGAACTTGCTTTCCCCGTGGCTGGGGGCGTTGATCGTCTGGTGGAGGTGGGTGATATGGAGAAGGGGTTTGCAACCCCTTTGCACAAGTCTAGCGAATGCATTTCCCCGTCCTCCGAAAGGGGTTTCAAACCCCTTCTCCATACATGGATGCTCTCCACCTTCGGGCTTTTCCGTTCTTGGAATCACCGCCGCTCTAACCATTCCTTGCGGCCATATTTCAGAGCGACGATCTCGGCGATGCGTTCGTCGTCCGGCTGGGTCTCTGCCTGCCACCAGCTATCCGCGAGGCGCTCCGCGAAAAGCTCGCCGCGCAGCCGCGAATCCCCCGCCGTGGCGACGGAGCCCTGGTGAAGCAGGCCGAGCTTTCCCCGGCGCTGCGCCGCCCCCGCGAGCTTTTCCCCGGCGGCATTCATGACATCGAACTCGACGGGATTCTCGAAACACATTGCGCCGGATTTACCGTTCGCAGGGGCAAGGTCGGGCTCGCCGCCTTCGGCCTTCAGCACGTCGGATAGGATTTCGTGGATTGCGCGGTAGCTCTCGCCACCTTTCATTCGCGCGAGTTCATAACTCAGCGGGACGATGAGGCTGTATGTCCAGTCGCCGCGGTGATCCACCGTGCCACCGCCTGTCCAGCGGCGGACGAGGTTCATGTCGGGGAGTCCGTCACGTGAGTCCGCGAGTTTCCCGAAATAACCCAGACTACCCCACTCACCGTCCCAGCCGTAAATGCGGAGGATGGGATGGGTAGCATATTCCAGAAGCCACTCGTCCACCGCCATCGCTTCGGGACCGGAGCGTGCCAGTGGATCGAACCACAGTTCCATTTCGCGGAAAATCACTCCTGAAACTGGTGAACAGAAACCGGCCGGGAAAGGCTAAAAACAGGCCGGTCAAAAAAATGCGATCCGTTCAAAAAATAGGTTGCGCCCGCCTTAGCCTCTCCATAGCGTCCCGCCCACCCGAGCGGGATGGAGCGGTAGCTCAGTTGGTTAGAGCGCCAGCCTGTCACGTTGGAGGTCGCGGGTTCGAGCCCCGTCCGCTCCGCCATCCCCGTTCGAGTTGACCCCGCCAAACGGCCCTCAAAAGCCATAAGGCGGGGTTTTTCTTTATCTTCCGTCTCCCTTGGAATTTAGAGTTTAAAGTTTAGAATTTGAATTTTATGCCCACCGTCGCCATCGTAGGCCGCCCGAATGTCGGGAAATCCGCCCTCTTCAACCGCCTCGCCGGTCGCAAGATCGCGATCGTGCATGACCAGCCCGGAGTCACGCGGGACAGGATCGCCGCGCCCTGCACTCTGACCGCGCATCCCTGCACGCTGATCGACACCGGCGGCATCGGTGCCACACTCGACGACGGCTTCGGCGAGCAGGTCGCCATCGAGGCGGACATCGCGATGCAGACGGCCGATCTAATCCTTTTCCTCGTCGATGCCCAAGAAGGCCTGACCGCCATCGACCAGGCGCTCGCGCAAAAGCTCCGCAAGGCCAAGCCGCCGGTGCTACTCGTCCTCAACAAGGTCGATCATGACAAGCACGAGTCCTGCTTCGCGGATTTCACCAGCCTCGGCCTGCCCGATAGCGTCTTCGTTTCCGCCGAGCACGGACGGAACTTCGGCGAGCTGATCGACAAGATCGACGCCGTTCTCACGCCGCTCCACGTGGAGACCGAGGAGGTGATGGAGGTGGCGGAAAAAATCGGGATCAAGCTCGCCATCATCGGCAAGCCGAACGCCGGGAAGTCCTCGCTGGTCAACGCCATTCTCAAGGATGAGCGCACCATCGTCTCCGAAATCGCGGGAACCACGCGCGATGCGGTGGACCTGCCCTACTCGTTCATGGGCGAAAATTTCACCCTGATCGACACCGCCGGCCTGCGCCCGCGCGGCAAGCGCGACAACTCCGTCGAGGTCTTCTCCGCAATCCGTTCGGAAAAAGCGATCCGCCGTGCCGATCTTTGCGTCCTTGTCATCGACCTCGCGGCGGGCATTTCCGCGCAGGATCGCAAGATCGCCCAGCTCATCCTTGAGGAGAAAAAGCCCTGCCTGATCGTACTGAACAAGTTCGACCTCTTCCATCCCGGTGCCTCTTACAAAGAACGCGTGGCCGAGGCCGAGGAACAAGTGCGGCGCGAGCTGTTCTTCCTTTCCTACGCGCCCTTCGTCGCCTGCTCCGCGAAAACCGGGGACTCCACGGAGCACGTGCTAAAGAAAGCGATCGCGATCAAGAAAGGCGCGCAGGACATCCCCGGCACCGGCAAGCTCAACCGCATCCTGCAAGCGGCGATGGAAAAGAACCCGCCGCCGACAGACAACAAGGCGAAGCGCATCAAGCTCTACTATGCCACGACGGCCACGAACGACAAATACTCTGTCATCCCGGTGCCGACACTTGTGCTTTTCGTGAACGACAAGCACCTCATGAAGGACTCCTACGAGGCCTACCTCACCAATCAGTTCCGCGAGGCGCACCCCGCACCCGGTATTCCCATTATCTTCTCCATCCGCTCCCGCACCCGTCGCGATTGGGAGCCGCCCAAAAAGGGCAACCAAGGACATTGATCTGGCAGCCTTCCCCAAGCGATTTGGCAAGCGTACGAACCGCCTGATTATCGGCTTACCCTTACCGCCAGGTAAAATCATTCTTGTTCAAGGCAGCTGACCGTCCCGATAGGCTGTTGCCAGCGCACCCTCACCCGAAGTGATCCCAGCCGCCCTCCAAGCTCTCCCCCATGCCTTCCGGCACTAGCTCGCCGATCCTTGTCAGCTCCAGCCCGGGAAACATTGCCCCCCATCCACTCACATCCGCATCTGCCGGAGCCGTAAAAAGCAGCTCGAAGTCCTCCCCGTCCCCCAGCGCCTGCGCCAAATCGCAACCCTCCATGCAAGGCACCGCCGCCCGCTCCAAGCGGAACCCGCAGCCCGATGATTTTGCCAGCCTCGGCAAGTCCTTCGCCAGCCCGTCGGAAAGATCCATCATCGCCGTCGGCCGCAGGTTCGATGCGATCCATCGCCCCGCCTCCACCCTCGGGAGAAATGTCAGGTGCTTCCCCGTCAGGGAGCCGCCCAGCCGCCCTGTCACCCAGATCCCATCGCCCGGCCTGCCGCCGGAGCGCATCACCGCTTTCCCACGCGCCACCGAACCCATCGCCGCCACCGAAATCACCGCGGCCGACCCTTCCGGCACCCGGCACGTCTCCCCACCCGCCAGCCGCGCCCCATACCGACTCAGGCAATCCCCCATCCCCCGGTAAAAATCCTCGATCCACCCAATCTCCATCGTCCCCGGCAGCGCCAGCGTCACCAAAAAACGCTCCCCCACACCACCCATCGCCGCGAAGTCGGACATCACCCGCGCCACCGCCTTCCAGCCCACCGCCCTGGCATCCGCGTCCATCAGGAAATGCACGCCCTCCACCAGCGCATCCGTTTTGAGCAGCCGCAGCATTTCCCCGCCCTCATCCATCACCGCGCAATCATCCCCCGGCCCCTCGCCCGCCTCACCCGCCGGAGCCAGCGCCACCAGCCTCGCGATCAGAGCGTCCTCCCCGATGTCCGCCAGCGTCTTCATAATCATAAGCGTGGAACCACGGAGCCTTCATCCATCCCTCCACCATCTGCGTCCATCCCGTTCATCTGTGGTTAAAAAAAATTCTAAGTCGGCACCGGCAGATCGTAAAACCGCACCGCCATCAGGCTCGCCACCGTCGCCGCGTTGAAAAGGAAATGCGCCGCCATCGGCGCCCAGATCGACCCCGTGAACTCATAAAGCGCCGCCAGCGCCAACCCGAAAACAAACAGCGGCAACAGCGCCGAAACACTGCCGTGCGCCGCCGAGAACATCAGCGCCGTGCACAGCCCCGACATCCATGGCCCCGCGAAGCGCTTCACCGCCGGATAGAGGTAGCCGCGGAATACCACCTCCTCGCAGATCGGAGCCACCACCGCCGCCGTGATCCCCATCAGGATCAGCACCGCCACGTTTTTCTCCTTTTGAAAAATCGCCACCGTATCCTGCACCTTCTCCACCCCCAGGTTCTCCATCAGATCCATATAGCCCAATCCTTGCAGCCCCGCGAAAATCGCCCACATGCACACCACCGTCACCGGTGCAATCAGCAGCACCCACGGCCATTGCCGCCACCGCAGTCCCAGCCAGCTCATCGGATCCACCCTCCTCACCACGATCGCCAGCGCGATCCCCGCCAGTAGGAATTGCAAACCGATGGTAACCACCAACCCCTCCGCACTCACCTTGATCGGCGCATCACCCTCACCCATCACCGAAGCCCCCACCGCCTGCACATAAAAAAGCCCCGCCAACAGCGCGATCCCCAACAGATCCACCGGACGGTAAAACCACACCGCCACCTTCCCCACCGGAACCTCCGGCGGAGTTCCCTCCGCCCTCGCCCCCGCCGCGTAAAACCGCCACCCCGCCGCCGCCATAAGCAACAACACCGCCACCCCATAGGAGGCGTGGACGCTCAGCAAAGTCACATTCTCCATATTCCCGCGCCCAAGCTGCCCCCTCCCCGCCCCCCGCGCCACTGGAAAATCCAAAATCCAAAATCCAAAATCCAAAATTCAAAATTCAAAATTCAAAATTCATCGCCCGCCCCGTCCACTTCATCGACCTCTTATGCGGCATCGACGGCTTCCGCATCGCCTTCGAGAAGGCCGGGGGAAAATGCGTGTTTTCCAGCGATTACAACAAGTTCAGCCGTCAGGCCGATGTGGCAAATTTCGGAGCACGCCCGGCGGAGCCTCACTCGCTCTCGGTGCGGGTGTCGCGGGAGAGGAGTTCCATCATCGCCTCAGCGGCGGGCTTGTGTTGGTAAAGGATGGAGTGGACGGCATCGATGATGGGCGTCCTTGCGCCCGCGCGCTGCGAGGCCTCGAAGATGGAAAGGGTGTTCGGCACGCCCTCGGCGACCATGCCGAGATCACCGATGGCTTCCTCTAGGGATTTCCCGCGGCCCAGCGCGAGGCCGACGCGGTGGTTCCGCGAGTGCTCGGAGAAACAGGTGACGAGCAGATCCCCCACCCCGGAAAGCCCGGCAAAGGTCTCGATGCGCCCGCCGAGAGCTACGCCGAGCCGGGTCATTTCCGCAAGCGCCCGCGTGACGAGCGCAGCAACGGCATTGTCCCCGAGGCCGAGGCCGTGGGCGATGCCCGCCGCGATGGCATAGACATTCTTGATGGCGCCGCCCAGCTCGATGCCCGCGAGATCCGTGCTGGTGTAGGGGCGGAACTGGGGCAGCGTGAACAGCTCCTGCAAGGCGTCTGCTACCGCAGCGTCCTCGCAGCCGATGACCGCGCAGGCGGGCTGGCCGATGGCGAGTTCCTCCGCGTGGTTGGGGCCGGAAAGGACGGCAACGGGATTGGACGGCAGCGAGGCGCGCAGGATCTGGCTCATGCGGTCGCCGGTGTGTTTCTCGATGCCTTTCGCGCAGGAAAGCAGGACGGAGGAAGCAGGCAGCCCGGCTTTGGCGAGATCCTCCGCGCAGGCACGGGTGGCTGCGGTTGGCACTGCAAAAATGACCAGCGGGTGCGCAGCGGCGGCGGCGATATCCGTCCCGGCGCTGATATTCGCGGGCAAGACCACGCCGGAAAGGTATTTGGGATTGCGGTGCTCGCTGTTGATGCCCCGCGCGACATCCTCCTCGCGCCCGATGATCAGGATTTCACCGACCTTCGGGGAAAGGAGTTTCGCGATCGCGGTGCCGAACGATCCCGATCCGAGTATGGCCACACTTTTAAAATTCATGCGCTGGGTTCCTCCGTTTTCCTTTTCCCGCCCCATGTGAAACGCGATTCCGTGCCTTTGCGAAGCCGGCCGATGTTGGCGCGGTGCTTCCAGACTGCGAGCGCGGCAATGAGCACGGAGAAAAAGAACAGCGGCTTGTTCCATGTGCCCGCCTCCCAGAGGCTGAGGCCCTCCGCCGTTTTGTGGAACCTCGCGCCAAGATGCGTCATCACCGGCAAAGCGACCGCCGAAACCATACTCGCCACCGCCACATAGCGCGTAACCACAAGGGTAATCATGAAAACAACAAGCAGGATCAAAACCGCCGCCGGCATGAGTCCGATGAGCACCCCGGCGGAGGTGGCGATGCCTTTCCCGCCCCTGAATCCGATCCACGGCGAGTAGTTGTGCCCCAGCACGGCGGCGAGGGCGGTGAGAACGTGGATCATCTGCCCTTTCAACTGCTCCGCGGCGGGCAGCATGAGGTGAAACGAATCAAGGAAACCGAGATGAAACTGCGGGTCACGGCCTGTGAGGCGAACGAGGTTCAGCGCGATCACCACCGGAATGAAACCTTTCAGCGCATCCAGCAAAAGGCAGGTAAGCCCGTATTTTTTCCCAACGATGCGGAAGACATTCGTCGCACCGATGTTGCCCGAGCCGTGGTTGCGGATATCGATGCCCTTGATCTTCGCGATGATCAGCCCGAACGGTATGGAACCGAGCAGAAAAGCCAGCAGCGGGCAGAGCCAGAGTTGCATGGGCGTCGGGGAAGATCCGTCCTACTCGACGACAGCGGCGCTCTCGATAACGACCGGCTCCACCGGGACATCGCCGGCTTGCTGCCCGATCGCTTGCCCAGTGGCAGGGTGGCGCATCATGAGGGTTTTCGTGCCGGTTTCCACGCCCTTGATCTTCTCCACGACATCCATGCCCTCGACGACCTTGCCGAACACCGCGTAGCCGTTGTTGCTTGGGAAATTCAGCATGGCGTTGTCGGCCACTTTGATGAAAAACTGGGCAGTGGCGCTATCCGGATCGTTCGTCCGCGCCATGGCAATGGTGCCCTTGTCGTTTTTCAGGCCGTTCTGGCTCTCGTTCTTGATTCCTTCACCGGTTTTTTTCTCGACCAGATTTCCGCCATCCAGCGCGAAGCCGCCGCCCTGGATCATGAAGCCGTCAATGACGCGGTGGAAAACGGTGCCGTCGTAATGTTTCTCACCGACGTATTTGAGGAAATTCTTCACCGTGATCGGAGCCTTCTCCGCGTTGAGTTCGATGACGATGTCGCCCTTGTTCGTTTTCAGCCGCACCTTGGCGGCCGTGGTGGCTGCAGCTTTCTCCCCGGCCTCAGGGGTTGCTTTTGTCTCGGGTTTTTCCGCTTTGCAGGCGCCCAGCAGGGCGAGGCCGGCGATCAATAGGATGGCGTAACGTCTCTTCATCGCGGCTAGGTTTAGGTGGATCGCCCGGGGATGGCAAGCGGATGCGCGGCGAGTTGAAGGAAATGATACTCCACCCCCCCCAGCAAACCCCAGCTTTGCGCGACAAATCCCTTCGACCCTTTGCCGCTCGCCGCCGCGTGATTTTTGCATCACCATTCAAGACAACGGGATTGAGGAAGGCTACAAAACATCCGCCCAACGGGCAAATCTCCTGTATTGCGCAAAGCCGCATCCCCCCTATGATAGCCAGACACGATGGCATCCATCCTCATCACTTGCACAAATGCCACCTGCGCGGTTCCGGAGGCGCACCGTGAGTTATTCAAAGGATCGGAGGATCTCGTCAGCTCTGCGGATGGCTGGGAACCCGGCGCGCTGAACCTCGCCCAAGGCCTCGCCATGAAATTCAGCACCCCGCTGATCCACGGAGATGTCACCCGGCTTCTCATCGACCTAGAGCAGGACGGCGAAACACGCTGGAGCAAAATTTCCACGAAACTTCCCGAAGCCACCCGCGATAAACTCGTCACGCGCCTTGCCGATAAATTCCGCAACGCCATCGAAATCCGCCTCACCGAGGACTTGAAACGCCACGACGCGGTCATCCATCTCCTGATCCACACCGCCCCGCTCGCCGAAGGGGAAATCCTCTTCGAATACATCGGATCGCCAAACGCGGCGGAAATCGCGAAAGCCGCCGCCGACCTGCTGCCAAGTGAAGTGAATGCCTCAGCCGTTCCGCTCATCGATGAGACTCCTTTTGTCCGCTGGCTGACCACAAACTTTACTTCAGAAAAATACGGCATTGTGCGTCTCACCGTTTCTCACTCCTTCTTCCTCCGCTCCATTCCGATGCGCTGGGAAACGGTGAAAAAATCCCTGATCCAGGCACTCGTGAACGCCACCAAGGGATAATAACCCTCTTCATTTTGAGATCGGAAACAACGTGGCTCCGCCGAGCCATCACATCCCCAGAGTTCCACGATCACCTGGCTCCCTTCGCCACCGGTAACGGGCAAACTGTGTTCGACCATGCCGATGAGGCTTCGCATTCCTTTTTCGCCGCGCTCGCCTGCACCGCCGCTTCCGATCGCGGAAAAAAGCGCCAGTGGATCGTCCACGAATCTCCGCGCCAACGCGAACGCCTCGCCGCCGAGCTGGAGCTCTGGGGCATCACAGCCGTCGTCCTGCCGGACGTGGGGGCGATCTTCGGTCGCCCTCCTGAGACGGATCGCGAGCTTCAGCTCGCCCCGGAAGCCCCGCCCCTGGAAGTCCAAGACCCCGAAACCGCCGCCGAGTGGTTCGCGATCCTGGAAACCCTCGCCATCTCGGATTCCTTCGCCGTCCTCCTCGGCTCCGACCAATTCCAGCAATACGCCCCCTCCCCCCACTCACTCCTCTCCAACCGCACTCACCTCAAGCCTGGCCTCATCCTCGATCCGACCGCCTTCGCCGAAACCCTCACCACCCACGGCTACGAGCGTTTCCCCACCGTCACCGCCCGCGGCCACTTCGCCATCCGCGGCGGCATCCTCGACCTCTTCCCCTTCCAATCACCCCGCCCCCTCCGCCTCGAATTCTTCGACACCGAACTCGAATCCATCCGCGAGTTCGACCTCAACTCCCAGGCCTCCACCCGCAAGATCGCGCAGATTGATCTTCTTCTAACAGAACCTCCGGCGGTAGCGACCATCGCCGATTACCTAAAAGCCGATGACCTCGTCATTGAAGTGGCTGACGCGTCTCGCGGCAGGCCGTCTAATCGGCGTCCCGCCGATTTCTTCATCTCCGATGCCCCCGCCGAAGGCGTTATCGAAGAAAACTTCACCCTCGCCGCCTACAGCTCCCCCCTCGGCACCTTCGACGCCGGTGACTTCGTCCTCGACGAGCTCCGCCGCGAAACCTTTTTCAAACAGCTCAACGAATGGCAACGCGAGGCATGGGACATCGGCATCGTCTTCTCCACCAAGGGCGAACTCGAACGTTTCACCGAACTCTCCGGCAAAGACCTCGAACGCGACCTCGGCCTCACACCCGTCATCGGCGAGCTGATTTCCTCTTTCATCCTGCCGGTCACGAAACTTGCCGTCCTTTCCTCTTCCGAGCTCTTCGGCCGCTACCGCACGCCCGGCGCGGCACGCCGTTCTTCCGTGGAAAAAGCCCGTGTCATCCGCGCCCGCGCCACCCTTGATGACATCGAGCCCGGCGACCTCGTCGTCCATTACGAATACGGCATCGGGAAATTCAAGGGCATCGCCCAGGAGGAGGAAGGCGAGGAACTCCAGATCGAATACAAGGACGGCTCCATCCTTTCCGTTCCGCTGGAGCAGGCGCACCTGTTAGGAAAATACATCGGGGTCGGCGGCAAGACCCCGGATCTCAATAAACTCGGCAACGCCACCTGGCAGAAAAACCGCAAGTCCGCCGAGAAATCCATCCTCGATTACGCCGCCCGCCTGCTCCGCATCCAGGCCGAGCGCGAACACGACCAAGGCCACGCCCACCCGCCCGACACCCGCTGGATGTTCGAGTTCGAGCAAAGTTTCCATTACACCGAAACCCCCGACCAGAAACAGGCGATCCTCGATACCAAACACGACCTCGAAGCCCCCCGCCCCATGGATCGCCTTATCTGCGGCGATGTCGGTTTCGGAAAAACTGAGGTTGCGATACGCGCCGCGTTCAAGGCGATCACCGGCGGCAAACAGGCCGCCCTGCTCTGCCCCACCACCGTCCTCGCGGAGCAACACTGGCGCACTTTCCGCGAGCGCTTTTCCGACTACCCGATCCGTGTCGATCTCCTCAACCGTTTCCGCTCCGCCGCCGAAGTGAAAGCCACCATCCAAGGCCTCGCCGATGGCTCCGTCGATATGGTCATCGGCACCCACCGGCTCATATCAGGCGATGTCGCCTACAAGGATCTCGGCCTCGCCATCGTCGATGAAGAGCAGCGCTTCGGCGTCGCTCATAAGGAGAAATTTAAGGATCTGTTCCGCCAGATCGACGTCCTCACCCTCTCCGCCACGCCCATCCCGCGCACCCTTTACATGGCTCTCATGGGCGCGCGCGACATGTCCACCATCGACACCCCACCCCCCAACCGCCTCCCCGTTTCCACCACCGTCACCGCCTACGACGAGCGCATCATCCGCGATGCGATCCGCCGCGAGATGAAACGCGGCGGCCAGGTCTTCTTTCTCCACAACCGCGTCAAGACCATCGAGATGGTGCACAAAAAAATCAAGGAACTCGTCCCCGAAGCCCGCGTCCTCGTCGGCCACGGCCAGATGGAAAAACACGATCTCGAAAACGTCATGCACGCCTTCGTCAACCACGAGGCCGACGTCCTACTCGCCACCACCATCATCGAAACCGGCATCGACATCCCCAACGCCAACACCATCCTCATCGACCGCGCCGACCGCTTCGGCCTAGCCGATCTCTACCAACTCCGCGGCCGCGTCGGCCGTGCCGGCGAAAAGGCCTACGCCATCCTCCTGCTACCGAGGGAAATGATCACCCAAGGCGATGCCCGCAAGCGCATCCACGCCATCAAACAATACACCGCCCTCGGCTCCGGCTTCAAAATCGCCATGCGCGACCTCGAAATCCGCGGCGCCGGCAACCTGTTAGGCACCAAACAATCCGGCCACATCGCCCAAATCGGCTTCGACCTCTACTGCCAGCTCCTCCGCCAATCCATCGACCGCCTGAAAGGCAAAAAAGACCCCTCCCTCCAGGAAACCACCTTCAAGGCAGACTTCATCATCCCCACGGAAACGCAGTGGGTTTCTTCAAGACACAAGACACAAGACGACAAGACCCAAGAGAAGATCTCTTCCATATCAAAAATCAAAAATCCTCAATCATCAATCGGCAATCAATCTTCCGATCACCTTCCCGCCTTCATCCCGACGAGCTACCTTTCCGATGCCAAGCTCCGCATCCATGCCTACCGCGAACTCGCCGAAGCCAACACCCCGAAAGCCATCGACACCCTAGAGAAAAACTGGATCGACCGCCACGGCCGCCTTCCCGAACCCGTCAAGAACCTCCTGACCATCGCCCGCATCAAAGCCGAAGCCGCCGCGAACAATGTCTCGTCCGTGGAAATCTCTGGGCAAAGGCTCATTCTCCAGAGAAACGGCAGCCCGATTCTGATGGATGGTTCAAGGTATCCGAGGCTTACAAAATCAAAGCCACCGGAAATGCTGGCAGAAGCGTTGGAGATGCTCCGAAATTTCTAGGTAGGCATCATACCTAATCCCTCCACAAATCTTGACCTTGATAGTATCACGTGATACTATCACCGGGTGAAACCACCGTTTTCCATCACACCTGAAATCCTCCGATCCTTGGAAGACTTCGTCTCCTCAATTTCCCCCTCTTCCTCTGTGTCCCCTGCGCTCTCCGTGGTTAAAAACTCTTCCTCTTCCCTTGGCGATCTTAGCGTCTTGGCGGTTCAAAATTCTTTCTCCCACCTTGACCAAATAGCCATTTTGGCTATTGTAATTCCATGATCTCCTTCACCGCCACTGACGCGAAGAATCGTTTCGGCGAGCTTCTCGAAGCCGTTCACCGCGAACCCATCGAGATCGACAAGAAAGGCCGTCCCGTGGCAGTGATTCTTTCCTACGATACCTATCAGGAAATGAAGGAGGCTCTGGGAGAGGCAAAGAAGCCTTCGGATCTAAGCTGGCTGAGCCAATGGCGGGAAACCGTCACTCTTGCTCCCGCAGCATGTGCAGATGATGAAGCCGCCTATCACGACCATCTCGACCAGAAATACGGCAGATGATCCGCCTCTTCCTCGATACCAACGTAATCCTCGATCTGATCATCAGCGACAGGGACGGGCACCAAAGCGCGCTGGCTCTTGAGAACTTTGCAAATGCACATCCTTGCAAACTCTCGTGCGCATGGCACTCCCTCTCCATCATCGAATACATCGGCAGGAAACGATTCGGATCGGAAGCCATCCACCTTTTGCTCAGGAACCTTTTGGACGCATTCACCGTCCCCTCCGCCGGAACCGACGAAGCCAAACAAGCTTTCAATTACCTCGCGGGGGATTTCGAAGATGCCCTCCAAATCTCCGCTGCCGTTGCTAGCAAGGCAGACCACATTCTCACCAATGATGCCAGCGGATTCACCAAATCCCCGATCTCAGTCCTCTCTCCCAAAGAGTTCCTTTTCATCCTAAAATCCGCAGTTCAAACGAAGATTTTCACCGCAAGACGCAGAGGTCGCAGAGGGAACGCTGAGAAGAGTTTGTGTTTCGGGATATTGCAGGGCATTTTTCATGGCAATTCCATTTCACCCATTGGGTGAACCAAGCAGTTCCATCGGTTTCCCAAATTTCCTATCTTCCCACATGCAAGGCTCTGCGTTCCTTTGCGACCTCTGCGCCGGTGAAAAATTGATACCCAACTGCGGTATTTAGGATGAAGCCCCCTGCAACTTCGAAATTCGCGCTTATGGTTTGGGAACCTCAGGAGTGACGAGCTGCGGCTCGGTCTTCGGCAAAAGATCCGTCCATTGGTGGAGCTGGTAGCTATTCCCCAATCCGCCGATCTCCAGCAAAAGCTCGTGGCATTTCTGCCGCCATACCTCGTAATCCGGCGGCCCGGCTTTCTTCTCGCGGCTGCCGGGGAAAACCACGTAGCTCACCGTGAGATCGGATACCGGGCGGCTATAAGGGCTCGCGTCCTTGTTGAGTTCCTTCGCCAGGCGCAGCGAGGCCTCGCCCACCTTGAAGGTCGGCCCGCCATCACCTACGATGCATGGGTAAATTTTCTCCCCGTGAATCACCACGGCGTAGTCCCCCACCTTCGGTGTGAAGGGATCGGAGCTGGCTGTTAGAAGGTTCACCGGGATCACGATAAAAGGATCATACTCGGCAATCAGGTAGCTGCGCGCCTTGAGATCTTGGATGCCGCGTTTCAGCATTGCAGTCCTGTCCGTCAGCCATTTTTTCCGATCCGCCGTGGTGCCCGGCTCTTTCATTTCCTTTGTGCCAGCCTCGATGCGTTTTTCCCAACCCGCGATCATCGGGTTCGGCGTCTTCGTCTTCTTCGGCCAGCCGTAGCTGGTGAAGGGCTGGTAATGCGTGGAATTCACGATCTCATCCGGCATCGTCGCGAGGCGGTCACCATCCGAACCGTCGGAAACCACGTCCATTTCCGCCTGCATGAAAAACACCTTCCGCCCGCTTTCCGCCGTCATGTGCAGGATTGTCTCGCAGTCGTAAATGTTATGCTTCGTGAGCAGTTCGGAAAGCAAGTGGGCGTCGCGGCGCACGCGGTCGGCCTTGTTTTTGTAGAGCGTGGCATACCACGGGGAAACCTTGGCTTTCTCCAGCAGCGGCGGCAGCCCGGGCAGGATCGCGGAAAGCTTGGGGCTCGCCTTTTCCAGCTCGACCGACGTGATGGAGGCCTTGGGCAGGCGCAGCTTGAGTTCGTAGCTCGCGGTATAGCTGTCGGCGGTGATCCGCTCCGACACTGCGGTGTTTCCCTCCTCGAAGGTGACCTTGGTCTTGAAAGGAATCCCGCTGCGGAGTTCGCGCACATCCGTCACCGTTCCGGAAGGCAGTTCCGGCGGAGGCTCGGGCGCGGGAGGGGTTTCCTGCTTGGGTTTTAATTGCTTCAGTGCCGCGAGTTCCTGTTTCAGCTTTTCCTCGAACTCCTCCCGCAACCGCTGCTCGATCTGCAAGGCCAGCGTCTCCTCGTCCGGCCCGGGCTGCGGTTTCGGAGCTGCGATCTCTTTAAGATTTCGCGCCACTTTCGCAGGGATGTTCGTAAAGAAGGATCCTACGATAGCTCCAACGAGAATCAGAAATCCCAATCCGAACCACGGAAACCCTTTCTTCAAATCGCCACGCCGAACGTTCTTCTCTTCCATGACGGGAGCTTAAGCATGCTTACCAAGCCGAATCAACCGATCTTGCTCCTTCCCAAGATGACAGATACGAAGAAAAATCTAAGACGTAGTAGCAGCCGCCCCAGCGGTGCGAAATCAGCTTCATCTGCAAATTTTGGGGTCAAATTTTGGGATTAGATTCGGCATGTTAACAATTTTGTAAAATCTGCAATAATGCTCAAATGCCGCATCTGACCCGAATTTCGAATTTTTTCTCAGGAAATTGAAATCGGTTGACGAATCCAATTCCGCACTTGCCCGAACCGAGCATTTCCGGATTAAAACAGCCTTACTAAATTCGTGTAAGTTTCATCACAATGAACGCGTATCCATAAAATCTTTTGCCGCACATCCATTTTTTACCCTGTGTTTCAGGGTTCACATGGGTCGCGGCTCCTGCCATTTGATCATGAAATTTCCCGGCTCATTTCCATTTATCAGTCTTCTGTTTGCTGGATTGACCAGTTGTGCGCTGCCAGTTCCGGGCGTGAGGGAAAACCTGGCACTGCCTGGGGATTGGAAAAACGCGGCAAACTTCCCGGTCGCATCGCCGTCACGCGATCTTTCACGGTGGTGGAATCGTTTCGATGATCCCACGCTGTCACGGATCATTTCCACAGCCCTTCAAAATAGCCCAGACACAGCATCAGCTTCCGCCCGGATTCAAGAGGCTCGCTCGCGGCGGGATGCCGAACGATCCCTGTTTTTCCCGTCCTTGAGTGGCTCCGCATTGGTCAGTTCGAGCGATAACGCCGGCTCAAGTTCCACTACCAATTATACATCCGGTCTCAATGCCTCATGGGAGGTTGATCTGTTCGGCAAGCGCCGCAGTATCGTGGAGGCCGCCTCCGCGCAAGTCAGTGCCAGCGAGGAAAACTTTCACTCCGTGCAAGCCTCGCTCGCTTCGGAAATCGCCATCGCCTACACCCAGTTACGCGTTTATGAGGCCGCGCTTGAAGTGCTTGAGCGCACCGTCCAGACCCGCTCGGAAACCTCCCAACTCGCCACATGGCGTAATCAGGCTGGCGAGACCGATTCACTGGAGTCCAGCCAAGCCCTAAGCAGCCTGGAGCAAGCACGCGCCGGGATTCCGTCCATCCAGCAGTCCATTTCTCAAACCCGCAATCTCCTCACACTTCTTTCCGGCAAAGTCCCTGGTGGTCTGGATGGCCAACTTGCCTCGGGCCAAAAAAACATTCCCGATCCCGCCCTCAGCCTTGCCGTGGGCATTCCCGCAGACGCCATCCGCCAGCGGCCGGATGTCCGTCTCGCCGGTTATCAACTGTTGGCCGCCGCAGCGAATGTGCGAGCCGCAGATGCCGAGCGCTACCCCTCACTCAATCTAACAGGCACACTCGGAACGAACGCACTCAGCGCCGGGAAAATCTTCAATCCGGATACCGTGACCAGCGGCGTCATCGCCGGGCTCAGCGGCCCCATCTTTGATGCCGACCGCATCCGCTCGGGCATCGCCGTGCAGAATGCCATCGAGGAACAAGCCTTTCAAACCTATCGCTCCACCGTCCTGCTGGCACTCTCAGAGGTGGAGGATTCACTCATCGCCTGCCGCCGCACCACCGAGCGTCTCGCAACTTTGGAAAAGGCCACAGCCGCCGCCCGCGAGGCCGCCACGCTCGCCCAGCAGCGCTACGCAGCGGGCATCACCGACATTCTGACCGTCCTCGATTCCCAGCGCGCCCTGCTTGCTCTCGAAGACAGCCTTTTCACCGTCCGCGCCAACCGCGCAATCGCTTACATCCAGCTTTACAAAGCCCTCGGCGGTGGTTGGTCTCCCAATTCTTAAAATTTTTCCATCCACCATGTCAAAGCTACAATCGAATGAAGATCTGGCGAAAATCGTCCGCAGCGGAGCATCACGCCCGATCCGCAAGTGGTTGATCATCGCGGTCGTCCTAGCGATTTCCGGAGGAGGAATCTGGTTCTGGCTCAACCGGAACAAGGGTGTCAGCGAAGAGCCAGAATACCTCACAGAGTTGGCGAAAATAGGACGTATCTCACTCATTGTCAGCGCGGCGGGAAATCTCGCGCCAACCAACCAAGTGATCATCGGCTCCGAGCTTTCCGGCACGATCAACGAAGTTTACGTGGACACCAACGACATGGTGAAAAAGAACCAGCCTCTCGCCAAGCTCGACACCACCAAGCTCAACCAGCAAACCGAGCGCAGCCGCGCCGCGCTGCTCGCCGCCAAGGCCAGAGTCAACCAGGCCCAAGCCACTCTAACAGAAAGCAAGGCATCGCTCGCGCGGCAGGAAGAACTCCTCGACATCAGCGGCGGCAAGACTCCCTCACGCGCCACCATGGATACCTCACGGGCCACCGTCGCCCGCGCGCAGGCGGACTTGGAAAGCGCCCAGGCCGCCGTGGCCGGTGCCGAGGCGGATGTGAAATCCTTCGAGCGCGACATGCAGAAAGCCACCATCATCTCGCCGGTGGACGGCATCGTGCTGGCCCGCACGATCGAAGTCGGCCAGACGGTGGCCGCGTCATTCACCGCTCCCACGCTTTTCACCATCGCGGAGGATCTGAAAAAAATGGAGCTCATCGTCGCCGTTTCCGAGTCCGATATCGGGCGCGTCGAGGCTGGCCAGACAGCTACCTTCAGCGTGGATGCCTGGCCCGGCCGCTCCTACACCGCCAAGGTAAAGAAGGTGGCATTTGGCTCGGCGAACAACCAGAACGCCGGCAATGGCAACGGCAACGGCAACAATGCCAACGCGGGCGCCGCCGTCAGCGGAGTCGTCAACTACACCACCGAGCTGGATGTCGCCAACGAAGATCTCTCGCTGCGCCCAGGCATGACAGCCACTGTGGACATCGCCATTGTGGACAAGCCGGACATCCTCGTCGTGCCCAACGTGGCTCTTCGTTTCGATCCCGCCTTCGCAGCGGCAGTCGGGAAACCGGACGAAACAGATCGCACCCTTGTCCAAAGCCTATCACCCGGTGGCGGCCGACGCTGGCGTGGCACGCCGGTTCCCAAAGCGGGCTCCCGCAACGTCGAACCTCATGTCTGGATTCTCCGCAATGGTGAGCCGACGAAAGTAAAGGTCGCCCTCGGAATCACCGATGGTCGCACGACCGAAATCACCGGCTCCGAACTGACGGCAGGCACCCCCGTCATTGTCAGCATCAAGCCCGTAAAAGCCGAATGACCGGAGAAACGCTCATCGAACTCCGTAGCCTGACCAAAACCTACGGCACCGGGGAAGCCGCCTTCCAGGCCCTGCGCGGAGTGGATTTATCCATTCGCCGCGGTGAGTTCGTCGCCGTCATGGGCCCCAGCGGCTCGGGGAAATCCACGCTGATGAACCTGTTAGGCTGCCTCGACACCCCCGACTCCGGATCATACCGATTCAAGGGCATCCAAGTGGAGACGCTCAACAAGGACCAGCGCTCCCTCATACGCCGCCACGCATTGGGTTTTATTTTCCAGGGTTTCAATCTGTTGGCCCGCACATCCGCATTGGAAAATGTCGAGCTACCCCTGCTCTATCGCGGCTATTCCCGCAGGCAGCGTCACGATATGGCGCGGGCGGCGCTGGCCAGCGTCGGCCTGCCGAACAAGGAGCGCAACACCCCTGCCGAACTCTCCGGTGGCCAGCAGCAACGCGTCGCCATCGCCCGCGCCATCGTCACGAATCCGGACACGCTCTTCGCCGACGAGCCGACCGGAAATCTGGATTCCAAAACCACCGAGGAGACCATGGAGCTGCTCTACGGCCTCAACACCAAACTCGGAATTTCCATCATCATGGTCACCCACGAGGACGAGGTCGCCGCCTACGCCCAGCGGATCATCCAAGTCCGCGACGGCCTCATCTCGTCGGATACGACGAGGTGAGAAGTTATTCGTTAAGAGTTATAAGGCCAGATTTTCCTTTGATTCCTCCACCAACTCACAACCTTTTCACCAATAACTTTTAACCAATAACTCCACCAAGTGATTTTCAACGCCTTTCTCATCGCCCTGCGCGAGATCCGCCGGAATCTGACGCGGTCATTTCTGACCGTTGTCGGAATTGTCATCGGCGTGGCAGCCGTGATTACGATGGTCACCTTGGGCCGCGGTGCCACCGAGGCGGTCAAGGATCAGATTTCCAAGATGGGCAGCAATCTCCTCATCCTCCGCCCTGGCCAGGGCTGGGGGAGCTGGGGGGCTCCGCAGTTTAGCATGAAAGACGTCGGAGCCATCCGCGACCAAGTGCCCGGGATCGCCTCGCTTGCGCCCTTTGTGCAAGGCAACGAGAAGGCCGTCTATCAGGAAAATGACCGCGACACCAGCATTCAGGGAACCACCTCCAACTACTTCGACATCGCCAACTGGGTCATGGCCGAAGGCCGGATTTTCACCGATGCCGAGGTGGAAGAGGCTGCGCCTGTCTGCGTCATCGGCGAGACGATCCGCAAGGAGCTTTTTGGCGAAGGCGTGGATCCCACCGGACTCAAGATCCGCCTGAAATCCATGTCCCTTGAAGTCATCGGCGTCACCGCAGCCAAGGGACAGGGCGGCTTTGCCGATGACCTAGACGACAACATCATCACCCCCTACACCACCGTCCTCCGGCGCCTCAATGGCCGGGGCAACGGCAACAACATCAGCCAGATGATGATTTCCGGACAAGAGAACTATCCCGGCGCGAACATCGTGGCGGATGTCAGTTCACTGATGCGCGAGCGGCGCAATGTCGGTGCCAACGAGGAGGACAATTTCAACGTGTTCGACTCACAGCAACTCGCGAGCGTCATTAGTTCAAGCACCCAAGTGATGACTTCCCTGTTGGGCGCGGTGGCCGGCGTAAGCCTGCTCGTCGGCGGCATCGGCATCATGAACATCATGCTCGTGTCCGTGACCGAACGCACGCGGGAGATCGGCATCCGTCTCGCCATCGGCGCACGTGCCCGCGAGGTGCTTCTCCAGTTTCTCGTCGAGGCAGTCACCCTCTCCTGCATCGGCGGAGTGGCGGGCATCCTTCTCGCCTACAGCCTGTGCGTTTCCCTCGCCAAAGTGGTCGGAGCGCCATTCCTTTTCGATCCGAAGATCAATATCATCGCCTTCGTCTTTTCCGCCGCCATCGGCATCATCTTCGGCTTCATGCCCGCCCGCCGCGCCGCCGGACTCGATCCCATCGATGCGCTCAGGCATGAGTAGCTAAGCCTAGGCCCTCCTTCCAAATGTCTGGAAAGCGCCGCCGCTTGGCAACTCATCGGACGCTGCGATGGCGAGGGGATTTCCCGTTTCGCACAGGCAATCAGTTGGTTCGCGAGTGGAAAATGTCGAAAATGGGGTCAGCGAAAATGGGGTCAGTGTGCAAATCTTGACAGAATTCACCTCTGTCCTATCCTTGCAGCATGCCACGTAGCCTGCGTATCGAATTTCCTGGCGCCTTTTATCACGTGATGGCGCGTGGCAACCGGCGTGAGACGATTTTCCATGACGACGACGACCGCCGGTTTTTCCTCGCCACCCTGTCCGAGGCCTGCGCGATGACCGGCTGGCGGGTTCATGCCTGGGTGCTGATGAGCAATCACTATCACCTTTTCATCCAAACGCCCGAGGCCAACCTGGTCGCCGGAATGAGCTGGTTGCAGAACACCGTCACCCGCCGCTACAACGTCCGGCACATGGCATGGGGCCGACTGTTTGGCGACCGCTACAAGGCGGTGCTGGTGGAGGGAGCTGACTTCTATCACTACCGGACGCTCGTCGATTATATCCACCTCAATCCGGTCCGGGCGCGATTGGTCGTGCCGAAGAAGAGCCAAAGCCTGCTGGACTATCCATGGAGCAGCGTGGCGGGCGGCTGGGCCTTGCCACCCGGAAAGCGTCCGAAATGGCTGGCTGCGGAGGAGGGATTGATGCGCTTCGATCTGCCGGACACGGTGGCCGGACGGCGGCGGATGGTGGAGCGCCTGGACCGCCGCGCGGTGGAGGAGGAGATCAAGACGTGTGGGATGCCGGTGGTTCAAGAGGATGTGGATGTCCGGTGCAGCCATTTGCGGCGCGGTTGGTATTGGGGAAGCCAGGAGTTCGCCGGGAAGCTGCGCAAGCTTTCGGAAAAGCTGATGAAGGAGCGCAAGAGATCATCGCGAGCCTATCGGAAGACCCCGCAGGTGACGGCGCACGGTGAGGAACAAGCGAAGCGCTGGCTGGCTGCTGGCCTGAAAGCGGCGGGACTGATGGCAAAGGATCTCTCCGCTTTGAAGGGATCTGATCTGCGGAAGCTGGCCCTCGCTGAGCTGCTTTGGAAACGGACGACGGTTTCGCAGGAGTGGATTGCCGAAAAACTGTCGATGCGCAGCGCGGCGAACGTGAGCCAGCAACTGCGCCGGTTTGATCGAGCGAAAGCGAATGCAAAGCTGCCTATGGAATTGCAGAGCCTCCTCAAGGAGGCATGGGATGCGCAAACGTGATGGACATTTTTGTCAAGATTTGCACACTGACCCCATTTTTTCGTGGTACTTGTTCGACGCCACCCAGTTGGTGCCGCTCAACGGCCTGATCCGCATCGCCACCGGCCGCGACGCGGCGGACGCGGCGGTCTGCACGATTTTTGGAAATCCCGAGCTCACCCGCAGCATGGTGGCCTGCGAATGCACGGACGCCGAGTTCATCCCCTTGTATTACGACACCCTGGCCCGGCGGAATGAAGTCATCTTCCTGCCCTGAGGCCCGTCCCCAGGTCATTTGTTGGTGGACTAAAGATTTTGAATTTTTGAGTTGAGGAGTTTCAAGGCGGCGGCGGGGCTGAGGGTGTAGCGCTCGAAAATTTGCTCCATGGTTCCTGAGTCTGGCGGGATGAGAGCCAGCAGGGCGTTGCGCAGCAGGGCGAAGTTCTGGGCGGCCAGCATGGACGAGTTTCACTACTACTCCGACCACTCGCGCGGCGCCGCGTGGCAAATCCCGCTCCTAACACTCCCGCGCGCCCGCTTCCTCCTGATGTCCGCCACCCTCGGCGACTCGTCGTTTTTCTCCAAACAACTCACCGCGCTAACCGGTGCGCCCACCACCCTCGTCCAATCCGACCAACGCCCGGTCCCGCTCGAGTTCGAATACTCCACCACCCAGCTCCAGGAAAAAGTCGCGGAACTCAACGAACAAGGCCGCTCGCCCGTCTATCTCGTCCACTTCACCCAGAACGCCTGCGCCGACACCGCCCGCGACCTGCTCTCCACCAACTTCTGCACCAAGGAGGAAAAACACGCCATCGCCCGCGCCATTGATTCCCGCAAAAATCGATTTTCATCCCTGAAATCGATGTGCTAGCATTTCCCTCATGATCACCATGGAAGAACGAGTGAAATCTTTGGAACAGGAAGTTGCCGGGATGAAAGCGATCCTCGGTCGAACCGCACCCGTGAAAAATGACTGGGAAAGCACCGTGGGCGCATTTGAAAGCGACCCGCTTTTCAAGGAAGCCCTGCGTTTAGGCCGGGAGTATCGCGAAAGCCAAGCCCCGCCTGAAGATCGTGAAGGTGCTTGATGCATCGCCATCTCCCATGACGCCACGCTCCTCACCCGCAACACCGTGGACTTTGCCCAAGTCCCCGGCCTGCGGTTTGAAAACTGGCTGGATTGAAAAATCCAATTTCTCCTTGAAATCATTACCAAATCGGGCAACGATTCATCGTAAGTGATCGAAAACTTCACCTGCAAGGAAACTTCCAAAGTCTTTCATGGGGAATACTCCCGGAAATTCCCGGGCGATATTCAGCCAAGGGCGCTCATGAGACTCCGTCAGCTTCACCGGATCATTGCCATCGACCAACTCCGCCAACCACCTTCCAACCGCCTCAAATCACTCTCCGGCAATCTCAAGGGATTCTGGAGCATCCGCATCAACCAACAATGGCGCATCGTCTTCCGCTGGAAAGACGGCACAGCCGCCGATGTCCATATCACCGACTATCACTGAGCCACCGCCATGAAAAAGAAACCGCAACTCATCCCACTGCTCAACTTCTTCGCCGAGACCCTCCGCGAAACGCTTGAGGAATCAGACCTCTCCCAAGCGGAGATCGCCCGCCGCTGCGGAATCCCCGCGCCCCATCTCACCCAGATGAAACAAGGCAAACGCCGCTGCACCCCCGAATACGATCTGCGCCTGAGCGCCTTCTTCGGAATCATCCCCGGCATGTGGATGAATCTCCAACTCGACTACGAATTCATGCGCGCCGACCGCGAAAAAGGCGATGCCATCCGCAAGGAAGTCCAACCAAGCGCGGCTTGATATGCCGGAAGTGTTGAAATGTATGACCTAACCTTATTCGCGTGACCCTATTCACGAGGCTGGCGGCAGAGGAAAATTGAATAGAGATCTAACGAACCTAAATAATGCCAAAGAAGCCACAAAAGGACTCAATGTATCCTGAAGAATGGATCAACCGCCGTTTGGAGTCATCGGAACTGGATGACCCTACTGATCCTAATTTCGTTTTCGAAAATAATTCCTGTGGCTCGAACTTCGAAGGTGTCGATGCCAACAATGCGGATTCCATCGTCGATCTCCCCATGCCCAATCAGCCTCAAGTTCGAGCGGCACTTGCACAAATGCGAAAGCAGTTGCTAGATCTGACCGCTCACAATCCACTCATTTCATTCAAGCATGGCAACACCGCTCGTTACATCCGTCTGGTGGATGAGCTTCCCAACATTACCACCCAGCAGCTATACGATGGTAAGAACCTGACCTTTGAGCCTGTCCCTGATCCGTCCAAAGAAGAAATCGAAGAGTGGGAGGAGCGTGGTGGAAAACTTGTCAAGAAACGTCCACCGGTTGCGGAATGGGCTGAAGAATGCGGAATTTCAGCCAGCCACGACCTGCCGATCGTGTCGAATGATCGAGGTGCCCGCCGCTATGTGGACTCAAAGCTCCAGACCCTGTACTATCCGGATGTCCTGGAAGCCAGGCTCAGCAATCTCTACCGTATCTCCAGGACCATGGTCGAGGAGAGCGGAACCAATCCTCTCCACATCGCCTTTGGTTTTCTCGAATGGTATGAGGCAGGAAACAGCGACAAGGCCCATTTTTCCCCTCTCTACACTCTGCCAGTTGCCTTGGAGAAAGGCTCCATCAACCGGAAAACGAATACCTACGAGTATTCACTTCGCATCCGGGAGGATGAGGTGCAGTTCAACGCCTCAATTGCAGTAAGGCTCGCGGACGATTACGCCTTTGTTCTTCCGGAAACCGACCCGGAACAACTCCCGGAGGAATACTTGAGCGCGGTTGAGATTGCGATTTCGGCCCGTTTTCCCCGATGGAAGGTTCACCGCTGGGGAACCCTGGCGATGTTTAACTTTTCCCGGTTGCTGATGTTCCGGGATCTGGATCCCGACAACTGGCCGGAGGGACATGAGCTTGACGGACATCCACTGGTGAACGCGGTGATTCAACGCACGGAGGGTAAGGAAAGCCAGGATAGCGCTGCCGTCTGGCAGGGTATTAACGAGAACGAGCACGCCATCGACGAGGTAGAAGACATCTATGAACAATTTCCGCTGGTGGACGTGGCAGACAGCTCCCAGCACTCCGCGTTGATCGACGCCATCAAGGGAAAGAACCTCGTCATCCAAGGTCCTCCCGGAACCGGAAAGTCCCAGACGATCACCAATCTCATCGCCGCTGCACTTCATAAGGGCAAAACGGTTCTCTTTGTGTCCGAGAAGCTGGCAGCCCTTGACGTGGTGAAGACCCGGATGGAGAGACTAGGCTTGGGCGATTTCTGCCTCGAACTTCACAGCCACAACACCAAGAAGGTGGGAGTGGTGGAAAGCCTCAAGCGGCGATTGGAAAAACCGTTCAAGGATACCCGGCAACTGGACTTTCATGCCGTTCGCCACGGGCAACTGTCGAAGGAGCTGAACGCTCACGCCGAACGGATCAACCGGCCGTGGAAGGAGACCGGATTGACCGTCCTGGAAATCTTAGTTTGGTGCGTCCGCTGCTGGGACGAATTGAAAGGAGAATGGGAAGATCTGCGCATCAAGGGACTAACCGGCGATTCGTGGCAACCCGGGCAGCATTCCGAGACCCTGGTCGAGTTTGAAGCGTATGTGGAACAATTGGAAAAAATCGCCCGTGAGTTGCCGGAGGGGCATCGCTTCGATCAGCATCCTTGGCGAGGTGTCCAAGCTCTCGACCTTGACGGTGGGTCCGTTAGGCGGATCATGGAACTCCTGAAACAATGGCAGGAGTCGCTGCAGCAATTGATGGATACGGTGGAAGCTGTCCCCAGTGGAACTGCCCTCTTGGTGCCGAGTCTCATGCTTGAGGAGGTGGAGACGGTTACCAATTCGATTGCTTCCATGCCGCCCGATGGCGGCGTGGTGGACTGGGCAACCTTGAGAATGATCCGCGAGAGCGGCATTGACGAAGTGGATGCCCTCGCTGAGACAGTGGACAAGCTCACCAAACGTTGCGCCAAGCTTGGAAACCTCTCCCTCACCGAGGTGGTGGATTCGATGGGGCTTCCCTATCTCGACAAGGCGGTAGCTGGATTGCTTGAATCAGAGCTGAAACCAGATACCAGATTGAGCCATCTAGATGACATCGCCAAGGCCGTCCACGAGGTCTTGGATCTCATTGAAAGATGGAACGGGCGGTTCGAAGAATTTCGTAAATACACAAATGGTGATGTGCCGCCTTTTGTCGATCCCCAAGCTATTTCCCTTGATGGCTTGAGGCAGTTGCAGGAGGTCATCGAAATCAACCGGAGTCTATCGCCGGGGGATCTGAACCACCGTAACGACCAGCTTCTTCCTCGGAAACTGAAAGACGGTGCGAAAGTATTCAAGAAGAGGATCCAAGAACTTCGCGCCGAGCGTAAAAGGCTGGAGGAGACTTTCGACCTGCCCCTTGTGCGAAAGACTCTTGATTTGACTGCGCTTCAGACAGTTCTTCGCGAACCTTCGGCACTGAAGCGGCTTTTTCGAAGCGACTATCGGGAAGCGCGCAACGCCGTCAAAGCGGTGATGCATAATCCGAAGGCGGATTGGGGCCCGGCGACGATTCTAATCGCTCTTGGAGATCTCGAAACTTACTTCACCGGGGAAAGGCAATTTGAGTCGGATGAATCGTGGAAGAACTCATTGGGGTCGGCTTTCGAAGGCGTGGATACCGACCTTAATTGTTTCGACAGGCTTGTGATTTGGCATGCCGAAGTGGAGAAGCGATTTACCAATGGTGAAGTTGGGCTATTCAGTGAATCGGAGCTGACAGAATCGGGGAAATGGCTGCTGCGGACGAACGAGCGATGGATTGAAGGTCTCCAGCGCTTCGCCGATACCGGCCTCATTACCGATTCCAAACAGATCCAGACGCTGGTGGCGAGGATCATCAGGGTGTATGGCCATGAGGAGCTTCCCACTCAAACAGAACTATCAAACCCTAAGGGCGAATGGCGCGGAGTATTCGAATACCTCAAGGAGGCACTGCCAGCATTTATCTCCAAACTCAGATCCTTTGGGAATGACTCTCCCGGAACTTTGGCGGAGGCACGGGACCGCTTGTTGGCCTACATGAAAATCCGTGAGGAATGGAAAAATCAGATCTCCATTCACAATGACATCAATGTGATATATTTCGCGGGCCGCCTTCCCGAATCCCCTCTTCCGACGCAAGCCCTGCGGGATGCCGTCGCCGACACCCGACGATGGTGCGAGTGGCTTGACGATCCCGAAATTCACCAATCTCTGGGTGACGAAGTCATGAGACGCGCATCCGGGGATTTCGCCGCCGAACTGCGTCAGTGGCATGAGGTCGCCACGCCACGAATTCAGGATGAACAAGCCACGAGAGATGGATTTGTATCCTTCGTTTCACTCAAACCGGCGGAATGGTGCGCGGACGAAACTTTGCCTGCCCTCCAATCCCGGATTACAGAAGCGGCGAAGTCAGAGAGTCTCCTGACGACCTACCTAACATGCCTCCGACTTCGAGGCATTCTGTTCGGCAAGGGATTTGCCCCAACCTGTAAACACGCCGAGCGAAATGGCCTGCCTAACCACATATGCAGATCCGTCTATGAATATCTGGTGACAGCCACACTGGCCGACGAAATCTTTGCGGAGGATCCGGCGATAAGACGTTTCGACGGAATTCTGCATTCCAGAAAAATGAACGATTTTAGGCAGTGTGATCGGGATCTCATGAGCCAAACTCAAATTCGGACTGCTGCTTTGGCGGCCCGACGTAACGTGTCGCAGGGCTACTATGGATCTAGAGTATCAGAGCATACAGATTTGGCCCTGATTAATCACGAAATTTATAAGAAGAAAACGAAGCATCTGCCGCTTCGTCAGCTCATCCGCCGGGCAGGCAAGGCGGCTCAGGCCTTGAAACCCTGCTTCATGATGGGGCCGCGTTCCGTAGCCCAGTATCTTCAACCTGGCGCTATTGAGTTTGACCTACTAATTATTGATGAGGCCTCGCAGATGAGGCCGGCGGACGCTCTCGGGGCGGTCGCACGCTGCAAGCAACTGGTCGTCGTGGGTGATTCCAAACAGCTTGCCCCCACCTCATTCTTCGACCGCGTCATCGGTTCGGACGATGATGATGAAGAGCAGTTCGAGGCAACGATTTCCGAAAGCATTCTCGACGCGGTCGCTCCGGTTTTCACGTGCCGACAGCTACGCTGGCACTATCGTTCCAGACACCCCAGCCTCATCGCGTTCTCAAACCGTCAATTTTATGACAACCGGTTGATGCTGTTTCCGTCCCCGCACTACGGCGGCGAAGCCCTGGGAATTCGATTCCATGGCATTGGGGACGGCGTATTTGAGAATCAAGTCAACACGGTGGAGGCAATAGCTGTCGCGGACCGAGTAGCTAAGCTCCTAATCGAAAATCCAGCGCTTTCACTCGGCGTCGCTACCATGAATGCGAAGCAGCGTGACCTGATAGAGCGGCTACTCGAAGAACACGCCAAGGAGGACGAAACCTTTGCCGAGGCATGGGAGAAAAACCGGATCGAGGATGAAGCCCTGTTCATCAAGAACCTCGAAAACGTCCAGGGTGATGAACGGGAAGTGATGATCATTTCCTGCACTTACGGCAGAACGGCACCGGGAGGAAGGGTCATGCAGCGCTTCGGCCCAATCAATTCTGCGGAGGGAGGCAGGAGGCTTAATGTCCTGTTTACCCGCTCCAGAACCCGGATGGAGATCTTCTCGTCCATGGTATCCAGCGACGTGGTCATCAGCGAGAAGTCTCCTCGGAAGGCGTGCGAGCGCTGCGAGGAATGCTACGCTACGCTGAAACCGGCATCATCGAAGGGGCTGTATCGAGTGGCCGGCAGCCAGACAGTGACTTTGAGATTGCTGTCGCACGGATGTTGCAAGAGCACGGCTACGAAGTGGAGTGCCAGATCGGCGTGGCGGGATTCTTCATCGACCTGGGAGTCAAACACCCGAAAAAGGATGGAGAATACATTATGGGCGTGGAGTGCGACGGCGCTGCCTATCACTCCTCGAAGTCCGCCCGCGACCGGGACCGCATCCGACAAGATGTCCTCGAGAGCATGGGATGGACGATCGAACGCATCTGGTCAACCGACTGGTTCATGGACCCCAAAAAAGCGATTATGCCCATCCTTGAGGAACTGGCCCGCTTGGAAAACATAATTGGATAGGGTCGTAGCTCACAAATTTACATCAAGCAGGCACAAAGCGCAGTCCACCTACCGACCCTCCGATTTCGCTCCCTTTGCGCCTGCGGTAAACTCTTCCTGATCCATCGTCCCCGCATGTCCGCCCCGCTCAGCCGCAAGAATCTCCCCGAAAACCCCACCCCGGACGACATCCTCAACGCCTTCCTCGACTACCTCACCGCCACCGGCACCGAGCCCTACGACCACCAGGAAGAAGCCATCCTCGAACTCTTCGCCGGCAACAACGTCATCCTCAACACCCCCACCGGCTCCGGCAAATCGCTCGTCGCCCTCGCCCTCCAGTTCAAATCCCTCTGCCAGGGCCGCCGCTCCTACTACACCGTCCCGATCAAGGCCCTCGCCAACGAAAAATTCCTCTCCCTCTGCCACGTCCTCGGCCCGGAAAACGTCGGCATGATCACCGGCGACGCTACCGTCAACCACGACGCCCCGGTCATCTGCTGCACCGCCGAAATCCTCGCCAACATCGCCCTCCGCGACGGCGCAAACGCCCCGGTGGACGACGTCATCATGGACGAGTTCCACTACTACTCCGACCACTCGCGCGGCACCGCCTGGCAAATCCCACTTCTGACATTGCCCCAAGCCCGCTTCCTTCTCATGTCCGCCACCCTCGGCGACTCTTCATTTTTCTCCAAACAACTCACCACGCTAACCGGCGCGCCCACCACCCTCGTCCAGTCCGACCAACGCCCGGTCCCGCTCGAATTCGAATACTCCACCACCCAGCTCCAGGAAAAAGTCGCCGAGCTCAACGAACAAGGCCGCTCGCCCGTCTATCTCGTCCACTTCACCCAGAACGCCTGCGCCGACACCGCCCGCGACCTGCTTTCCACCAACTTCTGCACCAAGGAGGAAAAACACGCCATCGCCCGCGCCCTCGACGATGCCGATTTCCGCTCCCCTTACGGTCGTGAACTCTCAAAAATCCTCCGCCACGGCGTCGGCATCCACCACGCCGGCCTACTGCCGAAATATCGATTGTTGGTGGAAAAACTCACCGCCCGCGGCCTGCTGAAAGTCGTCTGCGGCACCGACACCCTCGGCGTTGGCGTCAACGTCCCGATTCGCACCGTGATGCTGACAGGACTCTGCAAGTACGATGGACGTGGTACCAAAATCCTGGCAGTCCGCGATTTCCGCCAGATCGTCGGCCGTGCCGGGCGACGCGGCTTCGACACCACCGGCTACGTCGTCGCGCAGGCTCCAGAGCACATCATCGAGAACCTCCGCCTCGCCGCGAAAGCCGCCACGAACAAGAAGAAGTCTTTCGAGAAACGTAAGCCGCCGGAAAAAGGCTTCGTCCACTGGGACGAGCAGACCTTCGCGAAACTCCAGACGGCCCCGCCCGAGCCGCTCGTCTCCAGTTTCTCCGTCTTTCATCACACCCTCCTCAACGTCCTCTCCCGCACCAACGAGGACGGTTGCGCCGCGTTGAAACGGATCATTGACGACAGCCACGAAGCTCCCTCCAAAAAGAAGGCCCTCAAAAAGCACGCCTTCAAGCTCTTTCGCGGCCTCATCGGCGCGAAGATCCTCCACATCATCCCACCCGCCCAACGCACCGGCCCGCAGAAAGTCGTCGTCGATGTCTCGCTGCCCGAGGATTTCTCGATCAACCACGCCCTCAGCCTCTACCTGCTCGACGCCATCCCGCAGCTCGACCCGGCAGCCGAAGACTACGCCCTCAATGTCATCTCCCTCATCGAGTCCATTTTAGAAAACCCCGACATCGTCCTCCGCAAACAGGTCGATCTCCTGAAATCCGAGCTCATGGCGCGCCTCAAGGACGAGGGCATGGAGTTCGACGCCCGCATCGAATTGTTAGAGCAAGTCGAGCACCCCAAGCCCGGCGCGGAGTTCATCTACACCACCTACAACGAGTTCAAGCTCCGCCACCCCTACCTTGGCAGCGAAAACGTGCGGCCCAAGACCATCGCCCGCGAGATGATCGAGAACTACCAGTCCTTCGAGGACTACGTGAAAACCTACAAGATCGAGCGCGCCGAAGCCGTCCTGCTCCGCCACCTCGGCGAGGTTTACAAAGTCCTCGCCCAAACCGTCCCCGATCACGCGAAAACCGAGCACCTCCACGAAGCCGAATCCTTCCTCGAACTCATCGTCCGCCACACCGACTCCAGCCTGTTAGACGAGTGGCAGACGATGAGTGGAAAAACTCAAATTTCAAATCTCAAATCTCAAATTGAAGATCAAAAATCAGCAATCAACAATCTTCAATCATCAATCCCCTACACGAAGAATAAAGCCGCGTTTCACCGCCACCTCCGCAACTACATTCTCACCCTCGTCACCGCGCTCTCCCGCTACGACACGGAAGCCGCCCTCGGACTCATCGCTCGCGAGGACGGCGATGGCAAACCCTGGTCCAACGAGCGCCTGCTCCAGCAGCTCAATACCTACCACGCCGCCCGCCACCACATCCGCCTCGACCCCGAAGCCCGCAACACCCGCCATACGGTCATTTCCGAGGACGGCCTCACGATCCGCCAAACCCTCATCGACCCCGAAGACCTCAACGACTGGCAGATCATCCTTACGCTCGATCTGGTGAAATCGAACGAAGCGAGGACTCCCGTTTTGCACCTAGAAGGCATCACCGCCATTTGAACCTAAAATCCGCAGTTGGGGTTCATATTGGTGGAGTTGGAACTGCCGCTGACAGAGGCGCGGATATCCGTCACCTCGCGGCGCGGGAATGACTTTTCCTTGAGGATGAGGCCGTTGTGGTAGGCGCGGATGGAAATTTCGGTGACTTTTGCCTCGATGCGGCGAAATCAAACCGACAGAGGATCGGGCTTTCCCGAAACAGCTAAGCTGGCACCGCATCACCGCGGAACCACCCCGTCACGCTCGCCCTGGTCTTGTTGGCTGGCAGCACCTCATGCCAAAAGTCCCCAGCGAGAAAGCACACCAGCGTCCCCATCCGCGGCTCCACCGTGATGAAATCGCCTCCCTGCTCTCCGGGCGTTGTCCGCATCCTGAGTTCACCGCCGTCGCCGGGCTGCCATGCGGGGTTCAGGTAAAGGATTACGGAAAGAATCCTATCCCGTGTCCCGCGATGGCGATCGAGGTGGGGCTTGTAGAATCCGCCGGGCGGATACACCGCGAAGTGCCCCTCAAAATCCACTAGGCCGAGGAAAAGCCTCCGGTTGAGCGCCACCCGCATCTCTTCCAGCGACTCCAGATAGGCCGCCTGGCAAGGGGAGTTCGCTTCATCGCCCAGCCACATCACATGATCGGTCCGCACGTCCCCGCGCACCGCCAGGTTTTCCCCACGGCCCACACCCGCAGGGCGGAACACACCCTCCTCCCATGAGCTCAGGCTCTCGCGGGAAAGATCCGCTGCCAACCCCTCCCCCAGAAATCCCGGCCAGACGCACCAGCCCGTCTCCCGGATGGCATCCAAAAGTTTCACCAACCCGTTCGCATGTGTCTCGTCCAGTCGTGCAGGGTGTTTCCCCAAAGCCCCTTCGACTAGGTAAATCTCAGATGCCCCAATTCCTTTCATCGCGGAAACGGCGGATTTTCACGGTGATTTCCTGCAGGGTCATCGTGGTGGGGAGAGTTCCAGACATCCCGGTGCGCGGACAATATGGAGTTTACTTGGAGGAAAAAATACCCCCTTGACAAGATGGTGTTATTTTGAACAGTATTACGCATGAGCTTACCCGAGAGAACAAGGCTGCGTTGGAAACTGGAGTGGAACAAGATGCGTGGAGACGTCGCGCGGAAGTGGCGGAGATTCAGATTGGCCAGTAGGCGGCGGGAGGAACAGTTGGAGTTCCGCTGGTGATTGGTTCGAGGCAGCCGGCGATACTGGCCGGGGATACTGGCCGGAATCGTAAATTTCCCGGATTTTGCGCTTACCCTTTAGGCGATGGTTGGCTATGTGTTTTCAAAACCTGCCCATGCCGATCTCCTTCCCCAACGAATTTCCTCATCGCTATGCGGTTCTGGCGATTCCGATTTTGCTGGCGGTAGCGGTTTCCGCACAAACTGAAGGCGGTCATTCCACGCTCGCGCAGCGCGAACTGGAGAGGCGGCAGGCATCCGTTCAGGAAGCCCAGATGCTCCTCTTGAAAGGGGACGAGGCTTACCAAGCCGGTAAATTCAAAGAGGCGATGGAAGCCTATGCGGGAGCCAGCGTCGCGTTTCCGGATGCCCCGACCACGGCGGAACTGAAAGCGGGAGCCACCCAGCGCTACGCCCAAGCTTCCGTTGAATATGGACGCGAACTATCCCGTAAAGGCGATGTCGCCGAAGCCAAGGCGATCATGGATAAAGTGCTGGCCGACGGAGTCGCACCCAATGATCCGATGGCAAACGCCTTCCGCGCGGAGCTTGATGACCCGATCCGCAACAATCCAGCGCTGACAAAGGATCACGCGGCGGATATTGATGCCGTGCGCAGGCTGCTCTACATGGCGCAGGGCGAATTCGACCTTGGTAAATTTGATGCCGCCTACAAACATTACGAGGAGATCATCCGGATCGATCCCCAGAATACAGCGGCGCGCAGAGGGATGGAGCGTGTTGCTGCAAAAAAAAGCGCCTACTTTGATTCCGCAAAGGATCACACGCGTGCCGAGATGCTGGCGGAGGTGGATGGCGGATGGGAACTGCCGCTGGCTCCCGAGCTGGTCATTCCCGATGCCCCTGAATCCGGCCAGCTCGATTCCGATCTGGGTTTCACCGTTCCACTTTCCACTAAAATCCAACGTATCATCATTCCCGAGTTCCGGCTTCAGGAGGCGAACCTGACGGATGCCGTGGAGCTGCTGCAATTACGGGTAGCGGAAAACGATACCTTCGAACTCGATCCCGCGCGAAAGGGCATCAACGTCACGGTCAACGTGGGCGACATGAACCAATCGCCCGGTAAGGAGATTTTTGCCAAGCGCTTTGACATGCAGGTCAAGAACGTCCCCGTCGCGACGATTCTAAAATACATCAACGGGGCTACAGGAACCGTTTTCCGCACGGATGAGTTCGCGGTCACGATCTCACCCGTCGGCATGGACACTAAGGTGCTTGTGTCCCGGACATACCGCGTCCCGCCAGATTTCCTCAGCAATCTCTCGTCCGGTGCCCTTAAGGGCAATAAGACGGAGGACATTTTCAACTCGGATACAGGCAAGGGTGGACTTTTGGCGAAACGCATGGGCGTGCAAGAGGCGCTGGCGCAACAGGGTATCGTCTTCGACGAAGGCGCTTCCGCTACTCTCAACGCCTCCACAAACATTCTTCGTGTGGTGAACACCGAGGCGAACCTCGATGTGATCGCGCAGATCATCGATTCGATCGCGCAGACCGAACCGGTCTCCGTGGCAGTTCGCGTAACGATGCTGAAAGTGGAGCAGGAAAGACTTGAGGAATTGGGCTTTGACTGGATGTTGAATACCTTTACCTTCGGCGGAGACAGCTGGATACCGGGTGCGAGTAAACTAAATCTTTCCGGCGGGACGACGGGCAACGGCTCTGCAATCACCGACATCGCCAATCCACCGGGTGTTCTTTACCCCACGAATCCCATTACCGCTGGGAACCGGAGCGGTGATGGCGCGATTCCCACAGATTCTCTTGATTCGTTGATCGCTGCGGGATCTTCAGGAGCAAGGCAAATCCAAAGCCGGGCTCCGGGTGTGTTCGGTGTGAATGGAACTGTCGGGGATGCGACCATCCAGATGCTCATGCGCGGCCTTGACCAGAAAACCGGTGTTGATCTCATGGCGCAACCTTCCGTCACCACCCGCAGCGGCCAAGCGGCTTCCATTTTCATCGTTGATGAATTCATCTATCCAACCGAATACGAACCACCAGAACTTCCGGAGGGTGGTGGTGGTGGCGGTGCCTCAATCGTAACCCCCGCAACGCCGACAGCATTCGAAAAACGTGATCTTGGGATTATCCTTGAAGTTCTGCCCGTGGCTGATGCCAACCGCCGTTACCTCGATGTTACCTTGAATCCTGAAATGGTCGAATTCGATGGATTCATCAACTACGGCAGCCCGATCAATAGCATTAGCAATAATTTTTTGGGTCCGGTCACTACGCAGCTTTCCGAAAACGCCATCCTGATGCCGATCTTCAGCACCCGGAAAGTGGACTCGAATCTGGTTGTTGCTGATGGAGCCACCATCGTGATCGGAGGAATGCTCAAGCAGGAAGTCACCGATGTTAAGGACAAGACGCCTGTCCTGGGTGACATTCCGCTTGTAGGCAGGCTTTTCCAGTCCGAGGCCAACAGCACCCGATCTATTGCTGTCCTTTTTTTGGTCAACGTTGAGCTTCTCGATCCGACCGGGCGATCTTACAGGGATCGTTGAACGCTAGACTTCAGACAGATTCCCATGCCTCTACCAAACAGCGATAAAGATGTATACACCATCGAGGAGATGATGGACCGCCTCAAAAGGCGCCAAGAGGCAGAAACCCCGCCTGAACTCGTAACCCGTTCAGATGGAAGCCATGCACTGAAGGTAAAAAAACGCAAGAGGCGCACCGACCAGTCCGTGGATAAGGAGACCAGGCTGAAAAAGCGCGTTCATATCGTCCAGATTGTCAGCGCGGTTGTACTCCTGACACTGGTCTTGCTGGTGGTGGGTGGTGGCATCCTTCATGTGAATAGCTCCTCGTACCGGGAATCGTTGATCGGCAAGCTCGAGGCTTCGAGCGGTGCCGACGTGGCGATGGAGCAGTTCCGCATGAACCCTCTGGAAGCCATCGCAAGCAAAACGAATTTCTCATGGCCCGGAGGCAACGTGTTGGACAAGCTCGATTTGGTTTCGATAACAGCTGGCATCTCTCCATCGACTTTTTTCAGCGATACCTTCGGAGGCGATGAAATCGTGGCTGTTTCCGCAAAGCTTGCTCTCAAGGCAGCGGATCCATCGAATCCGATCAGACATGTTTCCAGGTCGGCAGGTACCCTCCCGGTCAATTTTTCGCGCTACGCCTCATCTTCATTGGATATCCGTTTCGGAGGGTACGGGGGGCTATCGGGCACTGAGGGATCGCTGTTCCCTGCTCCGGTCGCGGGACAATCGGAGTTACGTTTGAAAGGCGGCCTGTTGAAGCTGCCCGACTGGCCGCCGCTGACGCTTGATCGCTCTTATATAAAAGTGAGAAAATCCGAGCTGCGGATTCAGAACATGCGCTTCAGCCTTCCCGGAGCTGATGATCTGAAGACATCGAGAGGATTCATCGATTTCTCGGGGACGCTGACTCCCATCGGTTATTACGGAACGCACAAGCTATCGGCGAACCTGTCCAATTTTCCGCTTTCCTATCTGTTGGGCAGCGATCTGGGGCGATTTTTCGTAGGCAGGGTGGACAGTGTGGAGATCCCTGACTCCAACTTCCTCAGCTTCGATCTCGATAGTCCAGAAAGCGCGAGACTGGAGTTGACCGCGACAAATGCCCTGGAATCACAAATTGATATGTCGGGATTCAAGTTCATGCAGCGCCTGGCTGTCGCCTTCAATGACCGTTGGTATGAAATCCCGGTCTTTGATGACGACGTGACCTTGGTAGTCAAAAGAACCGGGCAAACATCCAGCATATCCAGTATTAATCTCGTAAATCGCGGCAAAATGGTCGTTCGCGGAGAGCTCTTCAATGGCGAGGGTGGCATGATCAAGGGGAAACTCCGCATAGGTATCCCAGAAAGCACTGTGACCGCCGCCGGGGACAAAAAAATCGCGAAGATGTTCGGAGACGTGCTCGAGGGATACCGGTGGATCGAGGTGGAGATCAGCGGAACGGGTGCCTTGCCCGAGGATAATTTCATGACGCTTTACATGGATAATAGCTCCCAAAAGCCATCCTCCGACAGGGAGGGGATGCCGCAGGATTCCTTCGAGGAGCTGATTAAGGGGGAGTAAGCGCGCAGGGGGGCGCCGTCTTATCCGGCGGGCGTTTCTATCTCGATTCCGAGCAGGCATACATCGTCGTCGAAATGATGACCTTCGGAGAAATCGAGGACGCTCTCGAGGATACCGTCCAGCCAGCCTTCGATATTTTTTTCTGGGTCGCCGCCCGCAGCTTGTAGCAGTCGCTTTTCCAGGAATTGCTCACCTGCCTCGTTTTCCGCCTCCAGCACGCCGTCTGTGAACAGAAGGAGCCGCCGGATGCCACCGAGATCGATTTCCCGGCTGCTGTAAACGGCTCCGGGGAGCAGCCCGAGAGCTGGCCCCCTTTCGCTGCGGTCTGTGCAGAGCTGAAGGGAGCGGCCGTCACCCGCGATAACCGGGCCGGGATGGCCGGCGCATGAGCATTCGAGGGTGAGTTCCTCGAGATCGACGATCCCGTAGAACGCGGTGGCAAACATGGTCACGTTCGCCCGCTTGAGGATGGAGGTGAGGCCGGCATTCATGGTGGCGAGAAATTCGGCGGAGTCCCGGCTTTTCAAGTTCTGCGTCGCGAGCAGGCCTCGCAGCATCGAGACGACCAGCGCGGCGCGCACCCCGTGCCCCATCACATCACAGATGAAAATGCCGTAGCGGTCATCGCCCAGGGAAAGCACCTCGAAGAAATCCCCTGCTAGGTCAGAGATGGGAAGGTAGCGAGATCCGAACGAGAGGCGGTTGCCGTTTTGGGAAACGACGCAAGGGAAGCCGGTCGTGGCCAGGGCTTGCTGGATCTCATGAGCGAGCTTCACCTCCTCTTCGTAGGATTGGTTTTTCTGCTGGAGTTCGTTGGCCAGTTCCGTCGCCTGCCGCTGTGCCAGCACGAGGGATGTGACATCGCTGGATACACCAAAGGTTCCCTTGATTTCCCCTGATTTGTCCCGCCACGGGAATTTCGAGGTAACCACGAATGTCTCACCGCCCTCTCGCCATGTTTCCCGCTCAAGCTGCTCTGTCATGGCGATGCCCGTCTCGATGATGCGCCTCTCGTCTGCCGCCGCCTTTTCCCAGTGGGCATTGGAGAAGAGATCGCGGTCGTGCTTGCCTAACAGTTCGGCGTTCGATGAAAACCCATGGTATTCGATCATGCCACGGTTCGCCATGACCAACCTAGAATCGAGGTCTTTGAAATAGATCTGCATCGGCACACAGTCGATCAGATCCCGCAGGAGATGACGCTCCTCCTCGATTTGCTCCTCCGCCGCCTTGCGCAGGCTGATATCGATCATTGACCCGGCGATCCGCACCGCGTGGCCATCGCGGTCGCGCACGACGGTTCCGCGGATCCTAAGCCAGCGCCATTCGTTGCTACCCGTCTGCACGCGGGCATCGACAGCGAGCGTCTCCGGGCCCTTCGCATCGAGCGCCTGCCCGACAGCCCGGATGAAAGCCGGCCGATCCAGATGGTGGACGGGAAGGTGCGGCGGGAGGAAAAAATTCGGCGCGCTGGAGGCGGTGCATTCTAGGAATTCGAGAATGCGCCGCGAGTAGTGGATTTTCCTTTCGTGGGTCAGCCAGTCCCAGATCCCTTCGTTGGAGGCACGCAGGGCCAGTTCAAGCCTGTCCGCCTCGAGGTTTGGCTGCGTGGATGAATCTGACATGTTTTTCTGCGGTGGATTGACCGGTGCCGACGAATATGGGTGGAATCTCGGACGAAAGCATCAAGAAATATTCTTCCGGCAAACCTTTCCCCGGCCGCGAAACGGGGTTGCCAATCACCGGAAAATGGCTAAGAGGAGCGCGATGAAACGTTTCGCATTGCTTTCCATACTGGTCGCCTTCGGTCTTGCCGCCTGCGAGCGTCATGAATTCGACGGCCCGGACGGCACCAAGCGCCTGCACGGACACGGCGAGCCCCATGCGGAGCACTCCGCAGATGAGGCGGCTCATTGATCCGGCGCGCGTAAGATCAGCTTTTTCGGGGGAACCATGAACCAAGACATCGCATTCACCCTGCTAGTCGTCCTGCTGACACTGGTGGCATTTATCCGGGAGTGGGCTCCACCCGACGTGCTTGCGCTCTCCATCCTGTGCCTTCTCGTCGCGCTGGGATTGGTCGATATGAAAGACATGTCCTCTGTCTTCCGCAACGAAGCGCCGCTGACCATCGCCGCGCTGTTCGTGATCGGCGGGGCACTGGAAAAATCCGGTGCGGTGGATCAGATCGGGCGGCTTCTTCAGCATCGTGTGAAGGGCGGAGTCCGCGCATCCATCTTCGCCTTCTCCGTGGTGGCTACGTTCTTCAGCGCATGGATGAACAACACCGCCATCGTCGCGATCCTTCTGCCGGTCGTTCTCGGCTTCGCCCGCTCGAAGGAGATTCCCGCCTCGAAGCTACTGATTCCGCTTTCCTATTCCTCCATCCTCGGCGGCTGCTGCACGCTAATCGGCACCTCCACCAACCTCCTTGTCAACGGAACCCTGAAGGACATGGGACTGGAGCCGATGTCGATGTTCGCCCTTGCTCCGTTGGGCATACCTCTCGCGATCGCCGGCATCGCTTACATGGTCATCTTCGGGCCGAAGCTATTACCCTCGCGCTCATCGATCACAGGTAGCCTTGAGATCGACTTCCGCACCACTCCGCTCCATCACCTCCTTATTGGTGAAGGCTCGCAGCTGGTCGGAAAAAAACTTCTCGACACTCAGCTCGGCAGCAGGGAGGCGGGCATCCATGTGCTTGAAATCCGCCGGCGCGGCGCGCGCCTGATGGTGCCGCTCAGTGAAGTGACCGTGGAGCGCAACGACCGTTTCCTCGTCGCTCTGCACCGCAGGAAAGGCGGGGCGGCGAAAGCGGAGGAGCTGTTCCATGATATCGGTGCGCAGGAACTCTCGGTCGTCGATGGCATCGTTTCCGAGTTGGTGGTGCCGGGCGAGTCATCCATCGTCGGGCGGACGCTTGCCGCCTCCGATTTCCGGCAACGCTACAACTGCGTTGTGCTGGCGGTGCACCGCAACGGGCTGAACATCACCAGCCGCATGGCGGAGATCGAGATCGAGCGCGGGGACACCCTGCTCGTCATCACCGCGGTGAACAACCTGCCCGAACTCAAGGCGACCCGCGATTTCGTTCTTACCGACGCGCCGGAGGATAAGCACGGAAGTCCCGCGAAGGTGCCGGTGAACCGCCGTGCCATCATCTTTTCCTGGGGCGTGCTCATCGCGGTGGTGCTTACCGTCACGTTCACTGACATTCTCAACGGCATGGGTCTCGGCATCCCCGCGATTCCCATCCACTATGCCGCGATGGTCGGCGCGCTCGCCCTGCTCTGGTCGGGAATACTCACTCCGCGCGAGGCTTACCAGAGCATCGATTGGCAGGTTCTACTGATGCTTTACGGCCTGCTCGGCCTGGGTATGGCGATGCAGGGAACGGGAACCGCCGATTGGCTGGCGAAGCAGATGGTCAACGGTGTGACCGGATTCGTCTCCCCATCCTTGCTGCCCTACGTGATGCTTTGGCTGGTATTCATTTTCACGGTGGTGCTGACCGAGGTGCTCTCGAACAACGCCACCGCCGTGATGATGGTGCCCATCGTCGTCCGCCTAGCGAATGAGATGGGTGTGGATATGTGGCCGTTCATCATGGCTGTCACCGTGGCCGCATCTACTGCCTTCGCCCTGCCGATGGGATACCAGACACACATGATGGTTTACGGCCCCGGCGGATACCGCTTCTCCGATTACCTGCGGACGGGCATCCCTCTCAATATTCTCTGCATCGTGATCGCCTGCCCCATCATCCCGCTGATCTGGCCGTTCTGAGTCGGCAGGTCATTCACCACCCTTGACTTTCCGCCGGGGAAACCGCTTAGAATGCGGGCGTGTCAAAGTGCATTGTTTCGCTAACGTCGGTATTTTTGGGTTTGGGTTTTGCGTATGGCCAGGATTGGTCGCGGGAAGGGGTGGATTTCGGGATGATTGAGAGCCGCGCGCGCGATCTCGCGAACCGGGAATATGTGGCGCCAGACAAAGAGTCACTGCCGGAGTGGATGAAGGCGCTGACCTATGACCAATACCGCGACATCCGATTTGATCCGCAAAAGGCGCTGTGGGGCGGGGAGAAGCTGCCGTTCCGCGCGATGTTCTTCCATCCGGGTTACCTGTTCCGGGAGCCGGTCGGGATCAACGAGTTCACAGACACGCACCGCCAGCGCGTCCGGCTTTCCGAGGCGTTTTTCAATTATGGACCGTTGATTGAAAATCATGGTGAGTTACCGGCGGATGGTGGGTTTGCAGGGTTACGCCTGCATGCGCCGCTGAACGATCCCCATGTTTTCGACGAGCTCGTGGTTTTCCAGGGAGCGAGCTACTGGCGCGCGCTGGGCAAGGGGCAGAAATACGGGATTTCCGCAAGGGGCATCGCGGTGGACACCGGAGCCGAGGGTGTGACGGAGGAATTCCCGATGTTCCGAGAATTCTGGCTGAAGAAGCCGCAAGAAGGCGCGGACCGGGCGGTGATGTTCGCCCTTCTCGACGGGCCTTCGTATTCCGGCGCGTATGAGTTTTCGATCATACCGGGCGAGGACACGATCATGTCGGTGCGCGCGGTGCTATTCACGCGGAAAGAGGTGAAGCGGCTGGGTATCGCGCCGATGTCGAGCATGTTCTGGTTCGGCGAAAACTCACGCCGCCGCTTCGATGACTTCCGTCCCGAGGTGCATGATTCGGACGGCCTTGCGATCCGCATGGGCACCGGCGAGCGCATCTGGCGGCCGATCTGCAACGATACAGGCAACCTGCAGTTCAGCTTTTTCAACATGGCGAAATGCGACGGCTTCGGTTTGCTGCAGCGTGACCGCCGCTTCGCCGCCTACGAGGATGGCGAGGCCGCGTATGACCTCCGCCCCTCGCTTTGGATCGAGCCGACCTCCGACTGGGGTGCGGGCAGCGTGATGCTGATGGAAATTCCGACCGGCAATGAATTGGCCGACAACACCGTGGCGATGTGGGTTCCCGAAAGATCGCCGAAACCGGGCGACCGTCTTGAGTTCCAATACCGCCAGCATTGGACGATGGAAACGGATCCCTCCGAGGCGGACGGGCATGTGGTGGCGACGCGGACGGGTACGCACGAATGGCAGCCGGAGCAGCGGACAATGATCGTGGAGTTCGAGGGCACGAATCTCACAGGCAAGGACGGCGCGATGCCGGAGGCGCTCGTGGAAGCTGGCGGCGACGCGGCTGGAAAAGTCCGCATCCAGGGGATTGCGGTGCAACCGATTTCTGATGGCCGTATCAGGCTTGGCTTCCAGATCCTGCCTGCGGAGGAAGGCGGGAAACTGGCCGATGTCGGTGCCGTAGAGCTGCGGGCCGCGCTGAAGAGGGATGGCGATTTCCTGACCGAAACATGGATTTACCGAATCAATCCCTAGACTCCCTTCGCCCCCTGAGCGAACCCGAGCTCGAGGAGTGGGAGGATGCCTATGCGGCGGTCGAGGCCTATCTCGGTGCGCTGCGGATCCGCAACCGCCTGCTCGTCGCGGAGCTGGTGCGGAGAATTCTCTGGCGGGCATCCGCACGGCGGGCGAAGGAGCCTGATAGCACGGCGCGGAAACTGGCGATGGAGGAGACCCTTTCCGAAATCGGCGAGTGGACAGAGCGAGTGCTTGCGGCTCCGCTGGTGGACGGTCGGCTTGCGGCGCGGGGAAGGCTGGCGCTGTTGCTCGCCGGGATGCCGGATCGCTGGCAGGGTGTTTTCCTAACACCCGCACCGTGGCCGGATGAGTTCGTGGCGGCGATGCGCAGCTCCTACCTCGCGGCGGGGCCGCAGTTCGCGGAGCTGACCATGGTGCCCAAGCCGCTTGAACTCAACGCGATCGGCAGCGGCGCAGCGCAGTGGTGGGAAACAATGGACAGGAGTCCCATCGTCAAGCGCATGTTCCTGGCCTTTGTGCTGGCGGTGGTGGCCGGAGTCGTGTGGTTCATATTTTTCGAATGATGGCCGAAAGCGAAACAACTCCCGGCGCGGAAGCGAAGCCATTCCATCCACGCTCCTCGGCGAAGTGGCGCAGGTTCTTCTTTTTCGGCAGCGTATTGTTGGTGAACCTCGTGGCCGTGCTATGGCTGGCCGACCTGTTCTGGCGCGCGGGGCTGCACCGCGCCCACGTTCCGCTGATTGTCATTTTCGCAATCCTTAACGGGCTGCTCACCCTCGGTTCGTTCCATGCGCTTTTCGGAGCGTGGGACATCATCCGGGGGCGGCGGCGCGCGGTGCGGATCACGGAACTCGCCGAGGGCCCGGCGGCGGTGCTCGGGAAACGCCATGCGGTGGTGATGCCGGTGTACAATGAGGACAGCGCGAAATTCTGCGCCCGCATCGAGGCGATCTACCGCTCTATCGAGGCCACGGGTCACCTCGATTCGTTCGACTTTTTCATCCTCAGCGACACCCGGGATCTCGATCTCTGGGTGCTGGAGGAGGTGGCATGGACGAACCTTTGCCGCAGGCTCAAGGGCTTCGGGAAAATCTACTACAGGCGCCGTAAGACGAACGACAACCGCAAGGCGGGCAACATCGGCGATTTCGTGCGGACATGGGGCGGCGGCTACGAGGGCATGCTGGTGCTGGATGCCGACAGCCTGATGGACGGCGCGGACATCGTGAAAATGGCCAAAGTGATGGAGGCGTATCCGAGGCTCGGCATCCTGCAGACGCCGCCGAAGCTGATCCGCGGGGTTTCCGTTTTCACGCGCCTCCAGCAGTTTGCGATGCGGCTCTATGGGCCGCTTTTCATCCGCGGTCTGAATTTCTGGCAGCTCGGCGGAGGCAGCTATTGGGGTCACAACGCGATGATCCGCGTGAAACCGTTTTCCGAATTCTGTGAGCTTCCCGCGCTGCCCGGCCGGGAGCCGTTTGGAGGACGCATCCTCAGCCATGATTTCGTGGAGGCGGCGCTGATGGTCTCGGAAGGCTGGGAGGTCTGGCTGGCATGGGACATCGAGGGGACGTACGAGGAAGCGCCCCCCACCCTGGTGGACCACCTCAAGCGCGACCGGCGCTGGTGCCAGGGAAACCTCCAGCACCTCTGGCTCATCTTCGCCCGCAAGCTGCCGCTGACTGTCCGCATCCACCTTTTCATGGGGATCATGGCGTATCTGGGCAGCCCGCTCTGGTTCCTATTCCTGATCATGGGCACGTGGCTTGCATGGGATTTCAAGATGAGCGATCTCAGCTCGCTGCCGTTCGACGGTTTCGTGGAGAAGTGGTTCGGGATCGGCGGGCAGATGCAGGCGCTGGTGTTGACGGGGCTGGTTTTCACACTCCTTTTCCTACCAAAGATCCTCGCCCTGCTGGGCGCGCTGCTGGCACCGAAAGTCAGGCGTTCCTTCGGCGGTGCGTTTGCGCTGCTCGCGGGGATTTTTCTCGAAACGCTACTCTCCATCCTCCTCGCACCTTGCGCGATGATGGCGCACACGCTGATGGTGGCCGGTATCATTTCTGGGCGGGCGGTCGGATGGGGAAATCAAAGCCGTGAGACGGATGGCACAGCATGGCGCGATGCGATGGTGTTTCATGCCGTGCCCACGCTTGCGGGTATTGTGTGGGCTTTCATCGCATGGCGGATCGGCTATGTGTTTGCGCTTTGGATGTCGCCCATACTTCTAGGGCTGGTGTTGTGCATTCCGGTTTCCGTATGGACGAGCCGGGCTCGCTACGGGCGGGCGCTGGCGAGAAGCCATATCCTCGCGACGCCGGAGGAGATCAATGCCCCGGCTATTGTTGGGCTAGCGGATGAAGCCGCAAGATGTGGGGCTACAGCTCTTGATGCCGGGGTGGCAGGCAGGGAGGGCGTGATCGCGGCCGTGGTCGATCCCTATGTGAACGGTGTTCATGTTTCTCTCCTAGAGCATTGTGAGATGAATCCTGTCGAGGAGGCGCTCGCGAAACGCTGTCTGAAAGAGGGAACGGAAGCATTGTCCAAATCCGAGCTGTCCCAGTTGCTTTATCTCACCCCCGCGATGCTAATGATGCACCGGACGGTATGGCTGGGCCTCAGTGATGACGTGGGGCCGCTATGGATGCGCGCGGTGGAGAGTTACCGCCGCCGCGGCGAGTTGGCGGGCGATTGAGTCAGGTTGCCTATACCAAGGATTGAGCCGCCTTGCCTGCCGCCCGGATTACGGATAGTTTGGTGCCATGCATGCGCCGACATTGATCGCAAGGAAACGGGAAGGGCAGGCGCTTTCCACGGAGGAAATCGGTTGGCTGGTGGACGGCTTTGTCAGGGGTGATGTCGCGGACTACCAGATGTCGGCTTTCGCGATGGCGGTGTTTTTCAAAGGCATGTCCGCAGTGGAGACCGCGGCGCTCACGATGGCGATGATGCGCAGTGGCGATGTGTTTGAGCATCCGCCCGGGCCGGTGGTGGTGGACAAGCACTCCACGGGCGGCATCGGCGACAAGGTTTCGCTGATCCTCGCGCCGCTGGTTGCGTGCGCGGGTTGCCGGGTGCCCATGGTTTCCGGGCGCGGGCTGGGCATCACGGGCGGCACGCTCGACAAGCTGGAGTCCATTCCCGGTTTCCGTGTGGGGATCGGCATGGATGAGGCGGCGGAAATCCTGGCCGATCTCGGTGTGGTGATGATGGGGCAGACCGACCGCTTCTGCCCGGCGGACAAGAAGCTCTACGCCCTACGCGATGTGACCGGCACCGTGCCCTCCATCCCGCTGATCACCGCCTCGATCATGTCGAAGAAAATGGCGGAGTCCCTCGACCGTTTGGTGCTTGATGTGAAGTATGGCTCCGGAGCATTCATGAAAACCCGCGAACTGGCGCAGGAGTTGGCAGACGGCATGATCGCCGTGGGCAAGGAAATGGGCGTTGAGGTCTCAGCACTGCTCAATCCCATGAGCGAACCGACCGGCCGCGCGGTCGGTAACGCCCTTGAGGTCATTGAGGCCTTGGAGTGCCTTGACGGGAAAGGGCCTGAGGATCTCCGCAACGTCGTCCTTGATTTGAGTGAGAAGATCGCCGGTCTGCCCCGCGCCGCCCTCGCCGCAATGCTCGACGATGGCACCGCGCGGCGGAAATTCGACGCGATGGTCGCGCGGCAAGGTGGCAGCCCCGAAGACCTCCCACGCCTCGCTGAAATCCACAAGGCACCCGTGATCCGCGAGGTGAAAGCCCCCCATTCCGGACGCGTGCTGGCGATGGACGCGGGCCACATCGGCCAGGCCTCCCTCGAACTCGGCGCGGGCCGCGCGAAGGCGGAGGATGCGGTCGATTTCGCCGTGGGGTTCGACCGTCTCGCGAAGTGCGGCGAGGAAATTTTCCAAGACGATCTGATTTCACGCATTCACGCCCGTTCTGAGGTAGCCGCCGCGAAGGCGGAAGAGGCACTGCTTGCTGCCGCGGTGATCGGTTAAGGCTTTCCTATGCCTGATGTGCATTGATTTGGGTGAAGGGCATCCCCCTGCCCTGTTCGTTGCAGATATCCACGGAAACAGCCTTAGACATCCTGATCCGGGAGGTTGAAACCCACGGACTTTGCGCAACCCGCCGTATCCCTGGTTACGCGAGGGTAGGTCAGAATATCTGAGCCTGGATCTTGCCCTTCAGAGGAGGTTTTGTGGCAGGATGTCGGAGAGTTTTTTGATCGCATCCGCTTGGTTACGGTTTGCGATGAGGAGAGAATCACCGGTCTGGACGATGATCAGATCCTCCACGCCGAGCAGCGCGATGTGGGTGCCGGGGGTGGCATTGAAAACGATGTTGTTGCGCGAATCGATCTCCGAGACCACGCAATTGACCCGGTTTTCCGCGCCTTTCTCATCAAGGTATTTTGCGATGGAGACCCACGATCCCACATCGTCCCAGTCGAAGGTGGCCTCGATATTGAGCACGCGAGCGGCGTTTTCCATCAGCGCGTAATCGATGGAGATGGGCGTCAGCTTCGGAAACTGGGCGGCGACGGTGGCGGCGATGTCCTTGCTGCCGCGGAGTTCGGAAATGAAGTCGGCGAGTTCCGGGGCGTGGAGGGCGAGCTGTTCGATCACCGTGTGCAGGGACCAGACGAACATGCCGGCGTTCCATGAGAAGCCGCCTTCCGCAAGGAACTGCTCGGCGAGTTTGGGATCGGGTTTTTCGCGGAAACGCTTCACCTCGAAAGGGGCGTGGGCGCAGTTCGCGCCGGTGATCGAGGCCGATTCGCCACGCTCGATGTAGCCGTAGGACGGACAGGGCCAGGTCGGACGTATGCCGATGGTGACCAGTCCATCGGATTTTTCCGCGACCTCCAGTGCATCCCTCATCACGGACTGGTAGGCGGCGGTGTCTTTTATGAGCTGGTCAGAGGGCAGCACCATCATCACCGCATCCGGGTTGCGCGCGGCAACGAGTCCGATGCCCAGCGCGACGGCGGGGGCGGTGTCGCGCTTGGCCGGCTCCGCGAAAATGTTTTCCGCTGGCAGCATGGAGGCGATTCCACGCACGGCATCGACCTGCAGGGAGTTCGTCAGGATCAGGATGTTTTCGAGAGGCACGAGACCTTCCAATCGGCTGATGGTTTGCTCCAGCAGGGTGCCGTTGCCGAAAAGATCGAGCAATTGCTTGGGCTTATCGTTGCGGCTCAACGGCCAAAAGCGGGTTCCCGAGCCGCCGGCGAGGATCAGTGCGTAGGTATTTTCAGGAGTTGGCATCCGCCCGGGACAATAGCGGTTAGAAGCGTTTCGGGAAGCCGGAAATGTGCTCCTGAATCCTCGACCGCCCGCTGTGTCACTCGGGCGCTTTCACGACGTGATACCACGCCTTGTTGCCAAGGATCTTTCCACCTTCTTTGGAGAGCAGTCCGGTCATATCGATGAGGTGCAGGTATTTTTCCTCCAACGCACCGATAGCGAGGGTAACGGTCATGCCGTCTTCGGAAAGCGTGGCTCCGGCGACCTCAAGGAGCTCCTCGTTCTTCTTCGGAGCGCCGTAGGCCTCATGATATTGGTAGGTGTGGCGTTTCACCGTAAGGGTCTTGAGCGTCAATGCGTCCAGCGGCTGGCTGAAGCGCAGCGAGAAACCTTCCGGCAGCGCCCTGATTTTCTCCAGCGAAAGGAAAGGTTTGCGATTCCACTTGATGCGAGTGATCCCCATCGAGCCGGGCCACGACAAGGCGGTTTTTCCGACATACATCGATCCATCTTCACCGAACACCATGCGGTTGTTGCCGAGACCTAACGGCGATCCGTCGAACATCGGAACGAGCGCTGTCTGGAAAACGCCGCGGACTTCGTCGTCAAGCACGCGGACAAGATTCGGCTGGTTCATCTCGCCGATCACGGTCTGTCCGGCCATGCCTTCCGGAAATGCACCCTGCGGGATGATGACCGGCCATGTCGGCGAGTTCGCGAGTTCGCCCTGCGGGAACAAGCCGGCGGCGGGAACCTGCATCGCATCGAGCTTCGCCACGTCCATCAACCTCGGATCGCCGCCGTTCCAGCCTTTTTGCCAGACCAGCGAGGCGGGATGCCCGTAAAAGCCACCCTGCCTGACATCATACAACGGGCTTGTCGGGCGCCAATCGCCTTGGTTGTCAGTGATGAGAAGCCGGCCTTTCGCGTCGAAGCCGATCCCGTTCGGCGAGCGGAAACCGCTGGCGTAGGGTTCCATCGTTTTGCCGTCGGGGGAAATCTTGAGCACCCATCCGCGCCATTTCACCCGGGCATACATGCGTCCGGCGGCATTCATGTTTTTTTCCCATGTCTCGGCGGATGTCATGCCCTTGAAATCCACCTGCCCGATCTCGGAAAACTCACCACGGATCTCCGGAGCCATCGGCGCGTAATACGATGCCACACCCAGCACGATGAAGAGATTTCCCTCTGCGTCCCGCGCCGGGCCGTAGGCGAACTCATGGTAGTTCCCCGACATCCCGAAATCGTCGAAGACGGTTTCATACTCGTCGGCGCTGCCATCACCATCGGTATCCTTCAACCGCGTGAGTTCCGCGCGCTGCATGACGAGCACGCTACCATCGGCCTCCGCCAACATGCCGAGCGGCTCCTGCAAACCGGTCGCGAACAGCTTCCATGAACAGTCGGCAGGATTATAAAACATCACCTCGCCACGGTGAAACGCCACGGCGATGCGCCCGTCCGGCATCCGGTCCATCGCGCCGACCTGCGGATCCATGCCCGGTGGAGTCGCGATGTTTTCGAAAGTGAAATGTTCCGTCCATCCAAAGGCGGCGGCACCGAGCGTGATCCAGGCGAGAAAGGTGGCGGTTTTCATTTCAGGGAAAAGGTGAGGTTGAATGCGGTGGCTTCGGAGGGCGTTAGGGAGAGCTTGCCGCTATCCAGCTTGCCTTTGTCGGCAGTGATGGACACTCCGCTCTGTGCGGGGAAATCGAGGATAAGTGGTACGGTAGTAACGACCGTGAAAGATCTAACAAAGCCCGAGCCTTCGCCAACCGGCGAGTAGGCCTCGGTCACTTGGTAAGCGCCGACCTTGTAGCGGAAAACCGGCAACCCTCCCTTGACCTTGTAGCCGAGGAATTTCACCAGCGCATCTTTCCCGAACGGCGATCCCTGCTCCGTGTATTTCACCGTTCCCAGAACCGTCGCCAAACTGCTACCGTTGCCTTTCCAGTAGGGGAAACCGTCGATGAATCCACCCGTCCACGCATAGCGCAGGCGGCAGGTTCCCGCGTCCCAACAGAGCGAATTCGTATCATCGAGTGCCACCGCGATGGAGGCCGGGCTGGCGTTGGGCATGAAAATCCGCTGCACCTGCGGGCGGGCAAGATGCATTGGCGCAGCCGCGTAGGGATCGCCCTTCTCCTGCTTTTTCTCCAGCACGCCTTTGGAAACTTCCATGACATGCGAGTAGATCGCACGCAGCCCCTCCTCACCAATGTGCGCCTGCGAGGGCATCTCAATCGCGCCGGGTCGCTTTTTCTGCGGAGCGATGGACCATTTCACGAAATCATCCGGCTTGCCGTCGTAAAGGCTCCGCATTTCCACCAGCGACGGGCCGACCACCATCTGGTCGAGCATGTGACAGGCGGAGCAGTTGGTTGTAAAAAGCTGCTTCCCATCGGGTGCCGCGGAGGCCACCGAGAGAGCGAAGGTGAGGGTTAGGATAATCGGCTTCATTGGATGGTGAATACGCCTCAGCGGCGCAAGCACTGAACGTCGCGAATAGCCGCTGCCTGTCAAACGTTCTGCGAGATTTTCGGATCTCATAAACGCTGATAAGGCATCGAGAAGGTATCCCCATCCTCGATCTTTCCGCTGACCAGACCCTTGTTGAACCATCGCATGCGCTGGGCGGATGTCCCGTGCGTGAAAGAATGCGGCAGCACACGGCCTTGCATCTTTTTTTGGATCGCATCGTCGCCGATGGCGTTGGCGGCGCGCATCGCCTCCTCGATATCACCGCGATCTAGGTATTCCCGGTTGTGGTGCGCCCAGACACCGGCGTAGAAATCCGCTTGGAGCTCCAGCCGCACCGAATACTCGTTAAAATCCGGCTGACCGCGCTTCGCGTTCACCTTGTCCGATGCGCCCAACAGCTTCTGCACATGGTGGCCGACTTCATGTGCGACCACGTACGCCTGCGCGAAATCGCCCGGAGCATCGAAGGTCTTGGCTAGTTCGTCGTAGAAACCAAGATCGATGTAGATCTTCCTATCCCCGGGACAGTAGAAAGGTCCCATCGCCGCATCGCCCGTTCCGCAGGCGGTCGGCACCTTGCCACGGTAAACTGTCAGTTTGGGCTGTTCATACTGCTTTCCAAGCCGGTTGAACTCGGCGGCAAATACATCCTCCGTGTCGGCGAGCACCACCTTCACAAACTCGAACCGCTCCTGCTCCTCAGGGGTGATCTCCACCTGCCGCTGTTCCACGCTGGCTTCGCCGCCGAGCAACATGCTCGGATCCATGATCCCGAGGTTCCAAAGCAACAGCCCCAGAGCCAGCGCCGCGAGGACGCCTTTGAATCCGAACATCCGGAAAATCGTGACCAGTATCCCGATCCCGCCGCCGCCGGCCGAGGCACCCCGGTAGCTCTTGCCCCGGCTATCCTCGATGTTCCCGCTTTGCCTTCTGCCTTTCCATTGCATGATCGCTTTGTTTTCTGTGTCTGATAGCAGAACCCACGTGCTCGGCAAGAGCAGAGCGCGTGAGAGGTCAACTGATGAAAAACTCTTGGTTCGGGGAGCGCATGTGCCATCGCGTGCCGTTTCCGGTGCCCTTATCGGAAACTTGCCTGTCGATAGAGCGGGCGTTTTTTCAGCTTTGCGGGGTGAGATATCTTTCCAACACGCGAGGCACGTGTGCTCCCCATCAGATCCCAAACACCTTCCCGATCGCACCGAAGATGCCCTCCCAGATTCTTGCGACGGGATGGCGTTTCCTGCCCGTGACCTGTTGCTGGATCACTTGGCCATGGCCTTGGAAAAAGTCATCGAACAACGCGCTTTTTCCCCTGAGATAGGCGATGAATGTCTCCGCCCGCTTCGGCGAATGGCTCAGGTGCGGGCTGAAAGCGACGGTGAGGTGGCTGTTCACGCGCCGGCCCGGCCACTCGGGGAGCACCTCCTCCACCTGTACGCCGCGCTGCGCGGAAAACACCAGTTTCGCCGGCCCCTCGATGATCAGGTAGCGGAAACGCAGGTTCACCCAAGCATGCAGTTTCCCGAACACCCAGCGCGAACGGATACGCGGTGGATGGCCGAGCGGATGGGACACCGCGACGAGATAATGCGGGCGGAACACCATCGACTTTCCCTCCGGGATATCCAACACCGCGAGTTCCTCCGTGGCATCCTCGCTGGTGGAGAGCGTGACCTGCCCGCCGACGCTGCCGGTGTTGTGGATGCGGGTGAGCATGAAAAGCCCCGCCGCCATGCTGGAAAACGGATAGCGCCAATCCATCAGCCACTTCGTCCTTTTCTCGAAGCCGCCCATGGAGCCCTGCAGGTAATCCACTTTCGCCATCAGGACCTCATCCTTGCCGAGGTGGATGCGCTGCGCGGGATGGCTCGGCGTCGCCATGACGCCCTCGCCTCCCAGAGACTCCGCGCCTAACAGAATGGGCTCCGACGATTCCGCGATGGGTGCCATCACGTAGTAAGCGGTAAGTTTCCACAGAAACGGGATAATCATCAGGGCGGCAAGGATCAGCAGGGCTTTAAGCGCGAGCTGGCGCAACTCGTTGCTCATCAGTTCGTCGAGCGCCCGCCTCATGCCCTGAATTTCCCCCAATTGCTTCTCTTTCTCGTCACGGAGCAATTCGCGGCGCTTGATCTCTTCCTCCGTTTCACCTCCATCGATGCGTAGCTGCTTGAGCTCTTCCGATGACGCGCCGATCTCACCGCGCAACCTTTTCTCCTTCGCCTCAATCAGGGCTTTCTCCTGCTCGACCTCGCTCCTTCGGAAAATATTCAACACCTTCTCCAGCCACTCCTCCATGGTTCTCCGCTTCTCCTCAAGCTCGTTCAACTCCGCCATCTTGCCCTCGATCTCCGCACGGATCCCCTTCGCACGTTCGGCAAGCTCACCTACCAGCGCCTTGCTCTCGCTCAGTTCCGAGATGGCCTTTTCCAGCTCTTTCTCGTGGTAGCGCACCACCATCGGCGGCACGAATTTGATCACGAAAATCACCAGCAGGACGCCAAGGATTAGGGCATAGATCAGGATCTTCCCGGCAAGCCAGGCGACGATCCGCGCGATGATTTGTCCCATGATTTTTTAAGTTGTGCCAAGGCTCTTGATTCTTGAAGCGCGATTCGCGTCAGGAACTTTAAACCTTTAATGATTTGGATTTAGAATCCGGCTACCTGCCTTCAAAGTTTAACTTTACCGATACTCAGCTCCATCGATCAGCCCCGCCGCTTGCGGACGGCCTCGGCGAGGACTTCGAGGGTCTCGACGGTGTCGTCCCAGTTGATGCAGGCATCGGTGACGGATTGGCCGCGGGTAAGTTTTGTTAGATCAGGATTCAGCTTCTGGTTCCCCTCGACGAGGTTCGACTCGATCATCACCGAGGTGATCGTGCGCGATCCCGCGGCGATCTGGTTGGCGAGCGCCTTCGCGACGAGCGGTTGGTTGCGGAAGTCCTTGTTCGAGTTGCCATGCGAGCAATCGACCATCACCGAGAGCGGCAGGTTCTGCTCGGTGAGCATGGCCTCGACGCTCGCGATGCTTTCCTCGTCGTAGTTCGGGCCGGTTTTTCCCCCGCGCAGGATCAGGTGGCAGGATTTGTTTCCGGTAGTCGAGACGATGGCAGAGACGCCCTGTTTGGTGACGGAGAGGAAATGGTGGGGGCGGGAGGCGGAGAGGATGGCATCGAGCGCGAGCTGGATGGAGCCGCCGGTGCCATTCTTGAAACCCACGGGCATGGACAAACCGGAGGCAAGCTCGCGGTGGATCTGGGATTCCGTAGTGCGCGCGCCGATGGCTCCCCAAGCGATGAGATCCGCGATGTATTGCGGGGAGATCGTATCGAGGAACTCGGTTCCGGCGGGCATGCCCATGTTCGCAAGGTCGATCAATAGCTTGCGAGCGACGCGGAGGCCTTGGTTGATGTCGAAGGAATCGTCGAGGTGCGGATCGTTGATCAGGCCTTTCCAGCCAACGGTGGTGCGGGGTTTCTCGAAATAGACCCGCATGATGAGGCAGAGATCGTCGCGGTGGCGGTCGGCTTCCTTGAGGAGTTTCTCGGCGTATCCGATGGCGGCTTCGGGATCGTGGATCGAGCAGGGGCCGACGACGGCGAGCAGGCGGTCGTCCTGAAGATGGATGATGGCGTCGGCCTCGGTGCGGGCGGTGTGGACGACGGAAGCGACCCGCTCGTTGACGGGCAGGTAATAGGCGAGCACCGCCGGGGAGATGAGCGGATTGATACCGGAAATACGGAGGTCGTCGGTGCGGTGCTTGGTCACGGGGCGGATGGATTACCGCCTAGGGCGGGGCTTTGCCAGTGCTAAGTGAGCGTTTTAACGAGGAGCATCAGGCGCGGTGCATGTAGTCCGGCACCTGCTTCCGCTGCATCGCGGGCGGGATCGCGGGACTACCAAAGGAAATTACCGCTCCGATACCCGCCGCGTGGCTGCCGCCCAACCGCGGCTCCACTTCGGATTCCGGGAAACGAAACCTCACCCTGCTTCTCCACCACGCCACCGCGCCCCATAGCACCAATAAGCCGCCGAAAACCGCAGCTGCGACCACTCCCCCCTGCTTGATCCAGTTCGGCATTACCGCCGCTAAAATAAAGACCGCAAGGCAACACCTCATCTCGCCACCCCCTTGACCTCTTGGGATTGTGCCGCAGCAGGGCGGCTTGCTTCGTGAATTTTCCTAATCGGATTTCCCGCCGCCTCGGTAGGCGCTGCCTTTCGCTGGTATCTTTCCGGATCACGCCGTGCCTGTCGGGAACGTTTTCTAAGTAGCTTTCGGAGCTGATTGAGACACTTCAGCACCCCGTCCATGTAGCGCCCCTCCAACCAATAAGCGTGAGCCCGCGACAGGCAATCGAAGGTGTCCTGTTCCTCCAGAAATGGATCAAGCAGGTAACCGAAAGTCATGCCCGCCGCCTTGGAGTCGGGATCGATTACGATCAGTATGCCCGCCTCATTCGGTTTTTCCACCGGCATATCCTCGAACAAACCCCGGTTCAGCAACCAGAAACCAAACTGCCGCAGGTTCGCCATTTCCCCGACACGTCCCGTGTAGACCGCCACAAAAACCTGCGGAAAAGCGATCCCGATCCGCTCCATCTCATCCTCCAGCCGGTCGCGTTCGTTGCGCCGGAAAATCCCCGCCGCATCGGTAAGGCTCCGCAGCTTCACCTCGCTGTCCCCGAACATTCGGTCAGCATCCGCCATGCCGTAGCCGCAGTGCGGGCAGACGGCCGCCGCCCGGTGGATCAATTGCACACATCGCGGACATTTCATATACTCCGACTCATTGCTACGGAGAACCCAGTATTTCGTCAAAGCAAAATACCATGGGGTGTCGGCATCACTCTCCGCCCTGCGACATCTGCTCTAGCCAGCTCGCGCGCACGGCGTCGAAAAGCGGGTGCTCATCGAAGCGCCTCGCTCCGTAAGCTGAGACGCGGACGGGGCCGCGGATCGAGGAGGTGAGGAACATACCCTCGCACTTGCTCACATCGGAACGCGTCAGGGTTTTCTCCCGGCACGGGATGCCACGGGCGGCGGCGAGGCGGAACACGAGGCCGCGCGTGATCCCAGCCAGGCAGCCGCTGTCCAGCCCTGGAGTGAGCAGGGAGCCGGAGCGGATCAAGAAAACATTGGCCATCGCGGCCTCGCAGAGTTCGTCGTCGTGGTTGAAAAACAGCATTTCCCCGTAGCCCTCGCGGCGCGCCATATCCATGGCGATGAGGTGCTCGGCGTAGTTGCCGCACTTGAGGCCGCGCAGAACGTTTTCGCGATCACGGCGCCACGGGGCGGTGGTGACGCTTACGGCGGCCGGTAATTCGTCCACAGGCGTGGCCGTCATCCATGCCCACGCCGCGCCGCTGTCGATGAGGTTCATCGGTCCCGCGCCTAGGCTCACCGCCAAACGGATGCGCGCCATGCCGCGGCTGAGTCCGTTTTTTTCCAGCAACTCCACCATCGCCCGCCCCAGTCCCATGACGGAAATCTCCACGCTGGAAACCGCCAGCCTGTCCAATCCGCCCCGCAGGCGGTCAATGTGCGCGGTAAGCAAACGCGGCTCGCCGTCGATAGCCAGCAAGGTTTCGAAAACGCTCATGCCATGGCAAAGGCCGCGGTCAAGGGGCGAGACCCGAAACTCACTAACCGGAATGAAATCACCGTCGCACCATACATAACCCATGCGGGAGTAAGGGGCGAGTCGGAGGCCGTGGCAAGAGCCGAGGCGGGAGAATCAATTCCCTAAAAAAAGAAGCGACCCGACCGATTATCCCCGGGAAAAACCCAAAAACCCAAAGGGACGTTCAGTCGGGCCGCCTTGTCTTGCGACGAGGGGAAAGAATCACGGGACGGGGGAGCGGTCAACAGGATTTTTTAAGAAAAAACGAAAAAAGTTCAGGGTAGGACGTGATGTCCCCACGACGGCCTGGGGATGAAAGTCCCAGCCACGGTCGAGATCACCACCTGACGGCCGCCGCGGCCCAGGTGAGGCCGGCTCCGAATACAACGAGGACGATGTTGTCGCCGCGCTTGAAGGCACCAGAGCGGGCGGCCTCGTCGAGGGCGATGGCGACAGCCGCGGCGGAGGTGTTGCCGTATTTGTCGAGATTCACGAAAACACGGCCTTCGGGCACGGAAAGGCGCTCGGCGATGGCATCGATGATGCGGAGGTTCGCCTGATGGGGAATCACGCAGGCGATGTCCTCGGCCCGCAGGTTTGCGCGGCGGATGACGGTTTCCGCAGCCTCCTTCATGCGGTTCACAGCATGCTTGAACACCTCCTTGCCCTGCATGGCGAGGGTGGCGAGGTGTGCGCCGACGTTTTCCGATGTGATCGGGCAGGCCGAGCCGCCGCCGGGGATGTTAAGTAGGTGGGTGAGGTTGCCGTCGGTGCCCATCTCCGTAGCAAGAATCTCGCCCTCGCCCGGTTTCGCACGGCGGAGCACGGCGGCTCCCGCCCCATCGCCGAAGAGCACACAGGTGGAGCGATCCTCCCAGTTCACAAAGGCGGAGAGCTTTTCCGCGCCGATGATCAGCGCGTTCTCAAACGCACCGTCGGCGATGAGGCGCTTGCAGATTTTCAGCGCGTAAAGGAAGCCAGAGCAGGCGGCGGAGATATCGAAAGCGACAGCGTTCGTCGCTCCGAGCTGCTGCTGGACATAACAGGCGGTGGCGGGAGTAAGGGTGTCGGGCGTGATCGTGGCGACGATGATCAGCTTGATCTCGGAAGCCTCAAGGCCCGCCTGTTCCAGAGCCTTGCGCGCGGCGTTGGTGGCCATGTGCGATGTGAACTCGCCCTCCGCCGCAATCCGCCGCTCGCGGATGCCGGTGCGGGTGAAAATCCACTCGTCGCTGGTATCCACGCGTTTCGCCAGATCCTCGTTTGAAAGCACCCTCTCCGGCACGTAGCTGCCGGTTCCCGCAATGCACACCCCGTAATTCGTCGCCGCTCCGCTCATGTGCACGGACTCTGAAATCCCATGACATGCCTAACAAGCGCGAAATTCCACCGGGATTTGGGCCATCTACCATCACGCCGTCGGCCGCTTGGCACGGAAGTGCTTTTTGGAAAACGCGATCTTGGCGGGCAGATCGGCATTCGGGTGGCGGCGGTGCTCCTCAACCACGGGCTCCAGCCTTTTCATGAGCCCGATGCCATTGGCCATCTGGATGGCGAGGCCGGGGCGGGCATTCACCTCAATCATCAGCGGACCCTTCGTTTCGTCGATCATGATGTCCACGCCGAGGTAGCCGAGGCCGGTCATTTCCTGGCAGGTGACGGACATCCGAAGGATCGTGTCCCACTCAGGGATCTGCACGCCGATGAGATTGATGCCGAGATCCGGGTGCCTGTTGACTGGCTTGCCATGGTGGATCGCGCGGACGGTGATGCCGGTGGCGATATCGATGCCGATGCCGATCGCACCCTGGTGGAGGTTCGATCGACCATCGGACTCCTTGGTGGAGGCGCGCAGCATGGCCATGACGGGATAGCCGTGGAGCATGACCACGCGGATGTCCGGCGCACCTTGGAAACTCAGCGCCGTAAGCAGCGCAGCGGGGAGGACGCGGTATTCGATCAGTGCGTAGTCGCGTTTCCCGCCGAGGCTGAAAAGACCCGCGAGGATGTTGGTGACGTGGTTCCGCAGATCGCCCGGAGTGAGTTCCGTGCCGCTTGGCTTTACAAAATTCGCCCCGTTCTTGCCGTCGATCACCAGCACGCCTTTTCCACCTGATCCACGCGTCGGCTTGATCACAAATGACTCGTTGCCACCCAAAAACTTCTCGACCCTGTTTGCATCGTGGGGATTGCGCACCACGCCGTAGGTCTCGGCGACGTTCATGCCGTGTTCCTCGGCGAGGGCTTTCGTACGGAGCTTGTTGTCCACCAGTTCGTAGAGGCGGCGCGGGTTGTTAGGCAGCAGGAAACGCGCGTTGCGCATGTTGATGCCGACCACGCCCAGCTCATGCAGCTCGCCAGGCGTGCGGAACCAGCGGTGCCACCAGCGGTGCTCGGAGGCCACCGTTTTCTCATCGGCGATGACGGGTGCGTCAGGCATTGGAGAAGGATTTGAAACGGATCAGCTCGGAGAGCCGGTAGCCCGTGTAGCGGCCGATGAGAAGGATGCCAGCCAGTAGGATCAGCAGCATCTCGGGGAAATAGAACGCCCAATACTGAATCTGCGAGACCTTCATGAAATGGTAGGCGCACACCGCCACGAATACCGATCCCGCCACCTGGGTGATCGCGTTGCGTTTCCCCTCCTCCTCCCAGATCAGCGACATCCGCTCCAAAGTCCACGCGATGATGATCATCGGGAAAAGGGTGATCTTGATGCCCGCATCGATTCCGAGCTGATAGCTCACCACGCTCATCAGCATCATCAGTAAAGTAACGATCACCACACAAGCCGCCACGCGCGGAACGACGAGCAGATTCATTCGGGACAGCAGGAAACGGAACCATAAGCCTGCCCCAACTAGGATGGAGAACATAATGATGCCCGTAAGCGGTTTGATCTCAAGCAGCGCGAGCGCCAGTAGCACCGGCATGAAAGTGCCGAGGGTGGAGATACCGACGATATTCCGCAGCAGCACCACGACAAACGCCCCAAGCGGAATCAGCACGATGTAGCGGAAAACCGCCCGCTCCGAGACGGGCAGCGCGAGAATCGTTGAGACCAGCAACGGCGAATCTCGCAGATCCGTAAGAGTGGCGAGCGGGATGCGGTCTTTTGCGACGGTAAAAGTCACACGGGAATTTTCCCCGCCTGTCACATCGTCAAGCAGTGCGCCGCCGCCACGATGCCAGACGAAAAGCTCGCGTCCGTCGGGAATCTTAGTGGGCTCGGCGGGATCGCGCACTTTCCAGAATGCCCCGTCGTAATACTCGATGAGCGGGACAGGAGCTTGCCCGCTGTTCTGATCGGACAACCTCACCCCATACGCCGGGCGTGCCGTCACGCCGGCCAGTCCCAGAAGGTCGATACCCATCGCGATCCCAGGATTCGCGCTGTCTTCCTTTTCATAGTGGCGTTTCACGATCAGGTATTCCTGCGACGCCTCGGCGCTGTTGATCTGCTTGAAAAGAGTCACGAAAAGAGAATCAGGATCCGCGGAAATATTCTTTGCCTTCGTGACGATGCTGTTCGCGGCCGCCCCGAGCGAGCCCGGCAAGCGCGGCACATCGGGTGGATGCGGCTTCTCAAAAGCGGGCTTCGGCTCCCCACCGCTATCCAATCCTTCCTTGAAACGGACACGGTAATAAAGCGCCTGCCCCTCTTCCCGTGGTCCAGATGACCAGAACGCCGTGTATTCGCCCTTGTCGTCCTCAACGCTGAAACTGTAATCCAGCGAACCCGACTCCTGTCCCCCGCCCCGCTCCATGGCGATCGTGGGCAAGGCCAGCCTCGCTTTTACATCGCGGCCCGTGGCAAGGAATGATACCCGCGCCTCGATAATCCATTCATTGACACGATCCCCTTGCCAGAATGGCACGCCGAGCTTGACGCTTTTGTAGGCCGCCATCCCACCGCCGACCGCGATCAACAGTCCTACCGCCAACAGCAATTTCGCCTGCGCTTTCATTCGTTCCGGAAAGCCGTGGGGCTCAGCGCATGATCTTCTTGTCGGCTAGGTTCGTCCTCGAAGGATCGATCCAGCCGAGTTCCCGGATCGTGGTGCGGCCGATGAGCACGGCGGAAAGCATATTCGAGCGGTTGTTCAATGTGAAATCTCCACGCAGCTTGCGCTCACCGATCTTGAAAGCCAGCCTCACCACCTCGCGCGTCTCGGTTTCGCCGCCGGGATTCTTGATCCTAGCGATGCGTATCAGCGGCGCCTCGATCCGCACGCGCGGCGAGTCCTTCTTCCGAGGCTCTGTAACGATGAAGCGCACCCACTTTTTTCCGTCGCGCTCGAAGAGCTCCGTCTCCTCAGCGTGGATCGAGCTGGTGTAGGCGCCCGTGTCGAGCTTCGCGTAAATCTTGCCCTGAATCCCATCGATCAGGATTTTTTCCCTCCAACCATACACCTGGCTTGGATCGGGCGATACGGGTCTCGCGACAGCCGCCGTCTCTGCCTCCGCGGCCTCCGACGCAGCCTCGTCATCTGGATCAACTTCTTTCAGCTCCGCCTCCGCGGGCTTCTCCTCCTTTGGCTTTTCTTCTCCATCTTTCACGGCTTCGGATTCGGGTTTTGCTTCCTCGGTCTTCTCCTCCGTCTTCTCGGCGGTCTTCTTGGCGGCCTTCTCGGCGGCCTTCACCACAGGCTCTTTTTTCACCGACTCCTGGGCACCTGCCTGGAACGCTCCGAGAGCTGTGAAAAACAACGCTAGGAGAGCAAGGGTCTTCGAATTGGGTCGGGAAAACATGATGCGGCACGGACTATCACTCACCGCTTCGCTGAAAAGCAACGGAATTATTGGCAGCGGAGTGAACCTAGAATCCGTGGTTCTTAAAACGGGATACACGATTAACATTCTGCGAGGCTTGATCGCCGAGCCCATCTCGGCTGATGCTTTCCGCACCTCTTGAAAACGGATTTCCATAACCCCATCGACCCCGCGCCGTCCCCCCACCCCGCCCTCGGCGTGGACTTCGGTGAAGCACGCATCGGCCTCGCCGCCACCGACGACTTCGGCATCATGGCGCATCCCGTGGAAACAATCCCCCTCTCCCACCGCGATCCCCTTCCTCGCATTCGCGAAATCGCCACCATGCGGAAAGTGAAAACGCTGGTGATCGGCCTGCCGCTGCGGCTTGACGGATCGGAGGGCGACTCCGCGAAAAAAGTCCGCGCCTTCGCCACCCGCCTGGCCGCCGCCTTGCCCGACATGCCCATGGTTTTCGTGGACGAAAGCTACACCACCTCCGACGCCTCGGAGAAACTCCGCGAAGCCGGCCGTAAGGCGCACCAACAAAAAGGCATCATCGATCAGGCCGCCGCCGTCGAGATCCTGAACCGCTGGATGGGGGAGATTTCATGAGGCTCATGCTGACCATCGCCTACGACGGGCGTCCCTACCTCGGCTGGCAATCGCAGGTCGGCGGCAACACCATACAGGACCTCCTCAACGAGGCCTTGGAAGCCGTGGCCAAGGAGCCGCTACGCCTGCAAGGCGCCGGCCGCACCGACACCGGCGTCCATGCACTCGGCCAGACCGCCCACTTCGACGCGCCCAAAGGCTCGAATATGAATCCCTACAACTGGGTGCCCGCGCTCAATACGAAACTTCCCACCACGATCCGCGTGATGGCTTGCGAAGAGGTGCCGCCCAGCTTTCACGCCCGCTTTTCCGCCACCGGAAAAACCTACCGCTACGACATCTGCACGGATCCCGTCCTGCCGCCCTTGAAAGCAGGTCTCGCCTGGCACCTGCCACGCCTGCTCGATGCCGATGTCCTTTCCCATGCGCTTTCCTTGTTTGTCGGGAAACATGATTTCCACGCCTTCGCCGCCTACCGGGGAAACGAGCAGGAGGACACCGATTACGTCCGCATGATCCACGCCGCCAATCTGCAGACCCTGCCCGATGGATACCGCCTGACCTTCTCAGGCAATGGCTTCCTATACAAAATGGTGCGCATGCTCACCGGCTCGGCAGTAAAGGCCGCACAGGGAAAATTGCGTCTTGATGATCTCGCCAACCTGCTGGACCAACCACCCGGCCTACCCCAAGGCAAAGCCCCTCTCTGCGCCCCAGCCGACGGCCTTTACCTGGAAAATGTCCGCTATGGGGAAAAGTGAACCAACCACCACCGCGAGCTTTTTTCCCAAAAACGGGCTTGCCAAATTCCGCGCCCATCCCCTAGTTTCCCGCTCCGCCGCCGAGAGGCAGCAAATTCACCAATTGCGAGGATAGCTCAGTTGGTAGAGCAGTTGGCTTTTAACCAATTGGTCCTGGGTTCGAGTCCCAGTCCTCGTACTTCCCCCCAACCCATTCATACACCATGCAGAATGGGTTGAGGGTATCTAAAGGTGCAAATCGGATTCAATTTCCGCAAAAAAAATGATTTCTTCGGGTGCTTCATCACGGCATTTTCCGGATTCATCACACTCTCCCAGAAAAAATTGAGGGCTCGGCGGAGGTGCTCGATCTCGGCTTCCCCGGTGGCGGTGCGCAGAACAAGGTGGACAACAACGAGGTGGACTCGGTCTTCAAAGCTTCCATCGCAGACTAAAACTGCCAAAACTCAGGCCATTGATTTCTCAAAAAATTCAACGAATACCGATCCCATAGGATTTCTGTGCACCGCCCTGTCGGATGGCTGTGAAAATTTAGAGTTTTTTTTGATCGTTCCACGGAGCATTCCACGTATCACGCGGATATGCAGTCTTTTTGTTCCCATTTTGTTAGGCAACACTTCAAGCTTCTCACTCCCTTTGTAGTGGCCACATCACTCATCGTTTCAGCCTATGGCGAGACATCTTCCGCGACAGTGAGCGATGCCTCTATCAAAGCCGGAGTTGCGCCCCTGCCCGGCAAACCCTCGCCGATGATGGGGCGCCAGAGCCACAATGAAGGCGTGCGTGCGGTGCCCGTTCCGGGGCCGGTGAAGATCGACGGCGTCCTGAGCGATTGGGATCTCTCCGGGCGTATCTGGAGTTTTGCCGATACCGGCTTGCGCGACACCTTCTCGGTCGAGACGGCCGCCATGTGGGATAAGGACTATTATTATCTCGCATTTGTTTTCCGTGATGCGACCCCGCTGCACAACACGATCAATCCCGTCTATGACCAGCAGAATGGCTGGAAGGGCGATGGGATGCAGATGCGGGTGCGCACGGATGGACCGCAATGGATCTCGCTCTGGCAATACTCGGAGGAAGAGCGCGCCGTGTTCCATCAGGCGATCTGGAAAGACCCAGCCGAGTCAAGGAAGGGCATGGATATCAAAATGCGCATGGGCGAGCCCGGCGGTGGAGTGGAACTGGGGGATGGCGTGCAAATGGCTTTCCGGGCGAACGAGGGCGGGCGTGGATATGTGCAGGAGATCCGCATCCCGTGGAGCGTCATTTACAAAAAAGTGCCGAAGATCGAGGCGGGGCTGACATTCCAGACGGGATTCGAATTTTTCTGGGGACCCGGAGGAGAAAGCACCTGGCCGTTGCACCGCTATGCGGACAACATGCAACCGGGTGAGACGAGTCGCGAATTCTTCTTCACGAACCAAAAGGCATGGGGGGATGTGACGCTGCTGGCGGAGAACAATGTCGAGCCTCTCGTTTACACGGCGCCGGATGAGGTCAAACTCGCCGGAAGCATCCCAATCCCGACGGAGATCCCGGCGGACGCGAAAGAATTCACTCTCGTGATCGAAACAGAAGGTGGTGAACGGGTGCGCAACCTCGCCGCGGAACTCGACCCCGCGATGTATGAAAAATCCATATCTGGCAAGACACGCACCATCGAGGTGGCGTGGGACGGAATGGACGACCACGGGCAGATGGTGCCGCCCGGCACCTATCGTGTGCGTGGGCTTACCCACGAAGGCATTCGCGCGACTTATGCGATGTCATTTTTCAACCCCGGGACTCCCCCGTGGGTGGCCACAGGCAGCAGTGGAGCATGGGGTGCGGACCATGGCGCTCCCAGCTTGACGGTGAGAGCCGGGGACAAAATGATCGTCGGATGGCACTTCGCTGAGGGCGGGCATGGCGTCATCGGGATCGGCACCGATGGGCTCAAGAAATGGGGTGAAAAACGCGGGGCGAGTGCGATGGCGGCCGACGACAAGAGCATCTACTTCTTGAGCAGCGGTTGGGACAAGGGCGTGGGTTATTACCGGATCCGTGCGGCCGATGGTGCCTACGAACCATTCGTCCTCGGTGGCAAGGAACGGCAGTTTGGGATTTCGCTAAAAGAAATTTGGGGAGGCGAGGACAAACTGCCCGACGTAGTGAAATCAATGGCCGCCTCTGGCAAAACCGTCGCTATGGCCTTTGCAAAAGGGGGCATCGCTCTGCTCGACCCCGCGAGCGCAGAAGTCCGCAAAATGCTCGACGTCGGTGGAGTCACCGCCATCGCCTTCGGCCCGGATGAAACCCTTTATGCCATTGTGGATGGCAGTATCGCGGAAGTGAGCACCACGAGCGGCTCAGTGGAAAAAATGAAAACTCCACCGTTTACATTGCACAAAGATAATCATGCGCTGGCGATTGATAACAACGGGAACATCGGAATTTTCGATGCCGGAGCAGACCAGCAGGTGAAATTTTTCACCCCGGAAGGGAAGCTCGCCTATGCCGTCGGAAAAAAGGGCGGACGCCCGGTGCGCGGGAAGTTTGAACCGGAAGCGATGCGTGAAGTCAGCTCCATCGCGGTGGACAAGGACGGCAATATCTGGGCCACCGAGCACTGGGAGTTTCCCCGCCGCGTCTCCGTCTGGAATCGCGACGGACTGGTGCGCGATTATATCGGCAACACGGGCTACGCGGCGACCGGTGCGTTTCTGCATGATGAAGACCCGGATCGCGCCTTTTACGGTATGGTTGAGATGAAGCTCGACCGCGCGAAGCGCACCTGGGATGTCACGGAAATCCTCTGGGTTCCCGAAGAAGGCGAGCCCTATCCGATCAACGTGATGTCGCATGCGCATCCGCATGTTTTCACCAGTAAGGCCAGCGGAGAGGAGCGCGAATACGCCTTCGTTCCGCCCTTCCGCGTGAGCGAGCCCCATCTCGTCCTGATGAAAGGAAAGAACGGTTGGCGCCCTGTAGCAGCCATAGGACTCTTGGGCGGCATTTCCGGCAAGATCGAAAATAAAGACGGACGCGTGATCCACCAGCCTGATGGTGAATTCGAAGGCCGCAACGCATGGGATGCCTATTTCTGGAACGACTTGAATGCTGATGGAAAAATCCAGTTCGAAGAAGTCACCATCGTTCCGAACGCAAAACCTGTAGAAGTGGGTAAAACTGGCAGCCGTCCGATCGGGTTGCTTAGCGGTTGGGGGGCACGCATGTCACCCGTTGACCTCGCCTTCCTCACCTACGGGGTGGTCCGGCATAAGCCGTTGCGCTTCACTGCCGAGGGGGCACCGGTTTACGGATTGGAAGGCATGCAGAAACTGGCCTTCATGGGAGGCAATGGAGACCTGGTGGAAGTGCCAGGCACGGGCTCGCTCATCGCCATGCTGATTGAGAAAGTCCACGGAACCAAAGGCCTCTACGGGGTGGATATTGAAACCGGAAAAACCAAATGGTCTTACCCGAACCCCTACGCGCATGTTCATGCTTCGCATCAAGCGCCGATGCCCGCTCCGGGACTGCTCATCGGAGTTTTGAAAGTCCTCGGCATCGCCGACCTGCCGGAGGGTAATGGCAAAGTCTTCGGCATGCGGGGAAATCTCGGGCAGGACTATTTCCTCACCACCGACGGGTTGTTCGTCTCCAGCATGTTTCAGGACGGGAGATTGCCGGACACGGGTCTGCCCAATACCGAAGAAGCCCTAGTCGGTGCGGCGATGGAAAACCACAGCGGCGGAGGCGAACCCTTCGCCGGATGGTTCGGCCAACACAAGGACGGCAAATACCGGTTGCTCAGCGGAATCCCGCGCCAGACAGCCATGATCCTCGAGATCGAGGGCTTCGATACAATCAAGCGTTTCGAGGCGCCTCCACTCAAAATCGATGCGACTCTCCTCGCCAAGGCCTCGCTCGATAACGCGGCCCGCGCCGAAGCGCTCGCGCAACAACTCGAACGCAACCACACCATCACAAAAATCGCCGCACCGTTGCCGGTCGATGGACGCGGTGGCGAAGCATGGGCAGCCGTCCCGAAATTCAAAATCAGCAGCTCCGCATCGAACTACACCGCCGATGCCCAACTCGCCTACGACAGTGAATTCCTCTATCTGGCGATGGACGTGGACGACCAGAGCCCTTGGGTCAACACGGGCGAAGACATCGGCAGACTCTTCAAAACGGGCGATGCCGTGGATATCCAATTCGCTGCCAAGCAGTCCGCCAAAGAACGCAGGGAGCCGGGGGTAGGTGATTTCCGGGTGGTGATGGCGCCGTATCAAAAGGGCACCGCAGCCGTGCTCATGCGCCCGGTCAGCCCGGGTGCGTCGGCAGGTTCGGCCAGACTCTACACCTCTCCGGTGGGCGAGAAAAAATTCGATGAAGTCCGGCCGCTCAACGAGGTGAAAATCGAAGTTCGCCGACAAGGCCCGCGTTACCGGATCGAGGCAGCACTACCGCTCGCCGCCCTCGGGCTCACTCCGAAAGCAGGTGCCGAAATCTCCGGCGATATCGGCTTTATCTCCTCCGATGCCGGCGGACTCATCAACACCGCCCGCACCTACTGGTCCGACCAAGCTACCAACCTCGTGAATGACGAGCCGTTGGAAGCATGGCTCAGCCCCCTCCGCTGGGGCAGCTTCTCCTGGGGCAAGTAAACTTTGCCGCTCGCATTCCCATGCAATCCATTTACACCAACAAAGAACTCCATGCAAACTAACCCTAAACCAGTTAAATCATTCCTCAGCGCCTGCACACTTGCGGTGCTTTTTCTAGCCGTGTCCAACGCCCCTGCGGTGGAGACAAATGCCGATGGCGCGGCCACGTCCGCGGAGGTCGCCGCGCGTGTTCTAAAGCTCACCGGCGCCGAGACACGCATCGTCTGGCTGCGGAATAAGCAATGGCAGACGAAAAAGGGCAGCGTGGACGGCGGTGGCGGCTTTTCGATCATGGCCCTCGACACGGGCGGCCAGGGCGAGCGCGAGCTGATCCCCACGGGCGAGCTCTACAATCCGCTCATTTCCCCGAGCGGCCGCCGGGTGATCTACACCGCCAAAGCGGGCGGGAAGCTGCGGATCCACTGCGTCGATTGGAATGGGGCGAACAGCCGAATTGTGGGGGATGGATACGGGCAGTGGATCTGGCGGGATCCAGCTTCGGGCGTCGAATGGGTCTATATGAGCAATGTGAATAACGGCGATTTTGTCGATCGTCTCCAACTCGACAACCCCGAAGTCCGGGAGCGGATTTACACGGGAAAGTTGTCGAACCGCTTCTCCCTGTCAGCCGACGGCACCCGCGTGGTGAGCGAGTTTCCACATCCCAACACCGGCATGCTCTATACCCGAACGGGCCAGTTGGACCGCAAGGACTATCGCACCGGCTGCAACACCTACATCTCTCCCGACAACTCCTATTTCGTGACCATCATGGACGGCGCCCACAGCCTGGTGACGCTCTACAAACCGGACGGAAGCCGCCGTGATGTCAGTGTGACCCCACCCGGTCTCAAACTGCGGTCGGACGGAAAGAAGGGCTGCATGTGGAATCCCAAATGGGCGTCAGACGCCCGCCACATGGTGGTGGCGGGTCCATTTGGGGGGGGGCTCGGGCCCGACCACGCCGACATCTGGCTCGGCCAGTTTGCGGACGATTTCAACTCGATCGCAAAATGGGTGCAGGTGACCTCCAATGACTACATGGACACCTATGCCTATGTTTGGGTTGATCCGGGCCTGGGCCGTTATGCGGGCGAGGCACCTTACTCGCTGGCGGTGCCGTCGGCGTTGACTGGCACAGGCACCTGGCAATGGACGTTTGGCGATGGCTCCACGGGGAAGGACGGCAAACACACCTACGTCAAGGCCGGCACCTACAAGGTCACGGCCAAACAGGGAGCCCGCACGCTCGTAGGAACAGTTAACGTGGCCGCGCAGGTGCCACCGAAGCTACTCTCCGCGGCGGCGCTCGACGACCGGCGCGTGCTCCTGACGTGCAGCGAACCGATCGAGGTTGCGGCCGCCAAAGTGAAGCTGGCCAGCGGCGCGGCCGCCACGAAGCTCTCCCTCGACAGCGAAGAATCCGCGATCATTGCCGAGTTTACCGCTCCCCTGGCGGCGAAGGAAACCCTTATGGTGGCGGGTGTAACCGACCGTGCCCAAGTACCCAAAGCGATGGCACCGGCGACGGTGCAGGTCATCATGCCGGACTGGCCCTCGAACCGGGCCGGCTTGACGTATCTGTGGCAGAACGCCCGGACGCGCAACCTGATCCTTAACGCACGCCTCGGGCTTCCGGTAGGCAACTCGCTCACCAGTTTCTCGCATCATCAACTGTCGCTACCGGCCCGCTTCAATCGCTTCGGAGCCGCGCTGGCTACGGGTGGGGGTTTTGTACTCAACCCTGGTGCCTCTAAACACATCTTCGAAGGAATCTCCAAGACGGGCCAGTTCAGCTTCGAGATCGTGGTGGAGCCCGCCGATCTCGCGCAGACCAATGGCACAAAAGACAAGCCGATCGCCATCGCGGCCTGGGAATCCGGCGCGGGGAAAGGCATCTTCTGGCTCTTCCAGGACAAAGACAAACTGCTAGTGGGGCTCTTAAAGAAGTGGGGCGACAAAGGACCTGAGGTGTTCGAGATGGCCACGCTGCCCGACACCAAGCCCCATCACGTCGTTGTGAGTATCGCCGACAAGCGGCTCGCGTTCTACCTCGACGGCAAGAAGGTCAAGGAGATCGATCCCTCGCCGGCATCGTTCATCCGGGTCGGCCCTCCCCCATTCCAGTTGGCCGTCCGCTGCCCCGATCCGCACAAAAACACCTGGCGCGGCAAGTTCGAGTATCTCGCGATGTATAACCGCTTCATCGAGGAGCCCGAAGCAGCGAAGAACGCGGCGGCTGTGGCCGCGACTCTCGCCCAGCGCAAGACCCTGCCGCAGATCGAGCTGCAGGCAAAGCTCGTGGCGAAATCGCAGATCCCCGCGCCCGCAGAGATGCTACCCTACCGCAACGCGCTCGTGGTAAACGAATACCAGGTGGAGAAAGTGCTGAATGGCACCTACGCGCCCAAGACCATCCGCGTATCGCAATGGGGCGTGAGCAACCTGAAGCCAACCCCGCTGGCGGCACTGAAGCCGGGCGCGAGCGTGAAGCTGATCCTAGAAACGTTCGCCGATCACGGAGAACTAGCATCCGAGCTGATCTCCGACACGCTTGAGGAAAATTTCGAACTGGACCTATACACGGATGTCAATGTCGATTGAAAGCGGAAAACCCATGAAACAAGAAGATTTCTGATGAGTAAACACTCACGTAAACTCTCAGGCCTCGGGCTGCTGCTGTGCACGATTGCGGCTACGACCCAGGCAGACCAGCGACAGCTCGAACTTCGTGAAGGGGAGGCGTCTTGGATCGACCAAGCGAACCCGCATGCCCGCAACGGGACCGATCCAGCAATCGCCGTCGGGGCGAAAGACCGTGCCTCCCGAGGGCTGCTCCGCTTCGACACGACCACGCGCATGGGCAGTTACGACACGATCACCAAAGCCGTGCTCGAACTGACCCTGGCCGATGTTAAGGGTACCTGGGAGAACCAAATCTTCCAGCTTCATCAGGTCAACAATGGCCGCTGGGGCGCCGGGACTGTCACTTGGGACAGCATCAACGATAGCGACATCATCATGCTGGGCAGCGGCGAACCCATCCGCACCTCTTGGCAACAGCCGGGCTGCGCGGGGTGGAAGGATCGTGGCGCGAAATTGTCTGAAGCGAAGATCAGTTCCACCGACAAGGGAAAGACGATCCGCTTTGAGATCACGGATCCCAAATTCTTAGCCAGGTTGCGCAATCTGGCCCATAATCCTGATCCTCTGGCCAATGGTGGCTTCCTGATCACCGCGCCGGGTTTGGAAAAGAAGCCCCAAGAAGCGGCCACGTTTGCCACATGGAGCGCGGCCGCCGCACAGAGGCCGGTTCTGAAACTGGACGTTGAAGGATACATGCCGGTGAAGACCTTGCTGCGTTATGAACTGAAGACGGGCGGGCGGGTCTCGATTGTCATCTATAACTCGGACGGCAAGCTCGCTCGTGAACTCATGCACGGGGTCGAGCGGACTGCGGGCACGCACGAAGAGGGTTGGGACGGCAAAGACGAGCAGGGCAAGGTGCTGCCAGCGGGAACATACTCTTGGAAGCTCCTGCGGACGCCCGGTTTGCAGGCGGAGTATCTGATGACGCTGGGCACCAACCCAAAGACTCCATGGCAAGTCTGGCCGGGCAACCACAATCCGGTGACCACGGTGGCCGCCGACGAGAGTGGCATCTACTTCGCCTCGGGAAGCAACGAAGGGCCTCCCATGATGGTGAAGCAGTCCCACGACGAGAAGCTCCTGTGGACCGCAAAGCACTTTTCCATATTCGGCGGTGCTTTCAGCCTGTGCGCCGATGGGGGAAAGGTCTTTATGATTGAAAGCAAAAGCAAGCGCCCATACCGCCTGAATGCAGAGACCGGCCAGCGCGAGTCAACCCTCGACACCATTCCGGCTGGTAACAAACCTATGGGACTCATGGATATGGCGGCCCGAAACGGACGGCTGCTGGTTAGCTACTTCGATCAGAACATGATCCGTTGGTTCGACTTCGATGGGAAACCGTTGGGCGAATGCGCAGTGGCTGACCCCGCAGGCGTGGCTCTGCTCGAGAACGGGGATGCGCTGGTCATTTCCCAAGGTGCCGTCCTCCGCGTGCCGCTCGGTGGGAAACCTGAGCCGCTGATCGCTGCCACGCTGCTGACGGCACCTGCGCGTCTGGACGTGGCGGCCAATGGCGATATCCTGGTAGCCGAGTCAGACGGCATACTGCGTCAGGCGCAAAGGGATCTCAAACAGCCGGAATCCACCTTCCCCGCGGACAAGGGCCGGCAGGTGAAACGGTTCGGTGCCGATGGTAAGCTCAAGGCAGCCTACGGCCGTCCAGGTGGGCGGGCATTATTCGGCCCATACAAACCCGAAGACGGCTTCGGCCACATCTTGGACATTACCGCGCGTGACGGGGGTTTCCTGGTTGTGGATCTTAACAACCCAAACCGCACCGTGGCCTACGATGCTAGCGGTGCGATTATTAGGGAATGGTATGGCGGACAAACCTACGCACCGGCGGCCAATGCCGACCCGGAAGACCCTTCCTCGGTTTACCTGTCCTATGGCTGGGGTGGCATCATCCGCTACAAAGTCGATTACGAGAAGAGAACCTGGAAGATCACCAGCGTGTTTGACACCACGGCGCCGACGTGGAAGGATGCAGGCCACGGTGGTGATCCTGCTTTCCACCTCTTTGTGCGGCGGCGGGAAGGCAAGTTACTACTGTGCACCAGCACGTCGCCGGCGGTCTTCGAACTCGACGAAAAGAACGGCAAGCTCAAGCCGATGAGCGCTCTCAGCTTCCCGGCCGGCGGCGGGCCGAAGCCGACGGAATCGGTTCTGGAACAAATGAAGTCCAAAAAACAGCTCGTCTACTCCTGGGCCGATACGAACGGCAACGGCCAGCCGGAAGACGACGAGTTCAGTTTCCCGGGCGGGATTTTCAAGAGCGGCGGCATGTATGTCGACAACGACCTCAATTACTATCTGCCGCTGTCGGTCAACATTCGACATTATGCCAAACAGAACATCGGCTATGTCCGCCTGTCGCCACAAGGTTTCACGGAACAAGGCGCACCGATCTACGATAACACCAAACAGGAGCGACTGGGCGAGCCGCCCATGGACGAGTACGCGTTCGGCAAGTTTGAGGATGTCGCCATCTGGAAGGATGAAGCCGACGGCAGCGTCTACTCCATCTACAATACGAACAACGAAAAGAAATTCGGACAAGGATTCTGGTCACCCCGCACCGGTGGCAACCGCGTGGCCCGATGGAATGCGGATGGCGAGCTTCTGTGGGTCGTGGGAAGACACAGCGCCACGGGCGGCGCCGCACCAGGCGAGGGCCGTTACTTCTGGCGCATCATGGGAACCACCCATAACTGTATCGTGGTCGGCGACATGGAAAACAAGCTGCAACACGTCTGGGATCGCGACGGGCTATGGGTTGGAAGACTGCTGGAATCCCCGATGCTCACGAAAGGCGTTCCACCGCAGGCCTTCGAAGTGTGCGGGGAGCAATTCGGTGGTTCGCTCTACACCGATCCCAAGACCGGTGAAGTATTATTCTACGGGTCCGGCATCAATAATATCCCGGTCTTCCGGATCACGGGCTGGGATGGCTGGATCCGAAAAGAAGGAACCGTCAAAATCAAACCCTGAACTCCATCGCTAAAATCCAATAAACTCCTCGACCTAGAATCAAATCCCCACACCACTTTTTTTGCGATGGAATCGTAGGGCGATCAAGCCAGGGAGTAAGCCACCGCACTCGGCCTAACCCTCCAACCCGCCGCATAACAGATCAAGTTAGTCGGGAGGTTTCATCATCTGCGTCCATTCACGTCCATCGGCGGTTCCCTTTCTTTTTCTAGGTTGAAAAGCAAGAAGAGTCTGGCCATTTTCCAGGCGTCCCGCAGCGGTTACGACGCCAAGGTCCGATATTTCGTTCTTGGCGCACAATGCGTCCTGGCGGTTCAATCACCCATGCACATCCTCGCCCTGACTGGCGGCATTGCCACGGGCAAGTCCACCGCCGTCTGCCATTTCCGTGAGTTCCTGCCGGACATTGTGGTGTTCGATTGCGATCTCACAGTGCGCCGCCTGTTAGAGACCGCTGCGGTCGCCAAGGAACTCGCGTCGCTTTTCGGCAACGGCATCCTTGATCCGGAGACGGGAGCCATCGTCCGAGCGCAACTGCGGGATGTCGTTTTCGCGGACACCGGGAAACGGGCGCTTTTGGAGGGGGTTTTGCATCCTCGGGTGCGGCAGGAATGTCTTGCCCTGCGCGACGAGGCTGCTAATAAGGGGGCGCGGTGCTTCCTGGCGGATGTCCCGCTTCTCTTCGAAAACGGCTTCGATTTCGGCCAGACCAAGGCGATTACCGTCTCCACCTCCCGCGCTACCCAGGTCGCCAGACTCAAGGCCCGCAGCGGTTGGGACGATGCCCTGATCGAGTCCGTCCTCGCCGCCCAGATGCCCCTTGGGGAAAAGGAGGCCCGTGCCGACATCGTCTTCTGGAACGACGGCCGCCCCGACACCCTCAGGGCGCAAATCCAGCGATACTGCGAAACTTTCCCACCCATCTCCATGTCAGACACCACCGAACATACCACCGAGTCTCCCGTTTCCGAAGCCGCCGAGGCCACCGAAGCCACAGCCACAGCCGTCGCCGAAGCGCCCGCCATGGCTGAAGCGCGAGCCCCCTACCCCGTGCCCGAGCACATCGATCTCAACGAGTTCCGGCTCAAGCCGCTTTCCGAGCTGCAGAAGATCGCCACTGAAATCCCCGCACGTATCCAAGGCGGACTGACCAAGGCGCAACTCGTTTATGAGATCATCTGCTTTTTCGTGTCCAATGGCTCGAACGTGACCTGCGAAGGCGTGCTGGAGTTCGGAAAGGAGCACTTCGCCATGATCCGCGATCCCGAGCGCTCGTTCCGCCCCTCTCAGGACGACATCCACATCGGCGGCCCGGTGCTCAACAACGCGAAGATCCGCAACGGCCAGCTCATCAAGGTGAAAGTCCGCCCGCCCGTGCAGCGCGACAAATACCTCACCACCGCCGAGATTCTCGAGATCGAGGGCAAACCCGCCGCCGAGTGGGAGGAGCCGAAGGATTTCGACAAGCTCACTCCGATGTTCCCCGACAGCCGGATCCACCTCGAGGGCGAGGGCACGGAATTCCTCGGCGTCCGTGTGATCGACCTCATCGCGCCGCTCGGGAAAGGCCAGCGAGGCCTCATCGTCGCCCCGCCGCGTGGTGGAAAAACCATTTTGCTCAAGCAGATCGCAAAGTCGATCAAGGCGAATAACCCCGGCGTGGAGCTGGTCGTCCTTTTGCTCGATGAGCGCCCCGAGGAGGTCACCGATTTTGAGGAAACGGTGAACTGCCGCGTGTACGCTTCCACCTTCGATGAAACGCCGAAGCGGCACGCCCAGGTCGCTGATCTCGTGATCGCCCGGGCCCAGCGCATGGTGGAACTCAACAAGCACGTGATCCTTTTGCTCGACTCCCTCACCCGCCTCGCCCGCGGTCACAACTCCGCCATGCAAGGCGGCCCCATCGGCTCCGGCGGTGTTTCCCCCGCGGCTCTCCAGAAGTCGCGGAAATTTTTCGGCACCGCCCGCAACATCGAGGATGGCGGCTCGCTCACCATCCTTGCCACCGCCCTTGTGGAAACGGAATCCCGCCTCGACGACGTGGTCTTCGAGGAGTTCAAGGGCACCGGCAACATGGAAGTGCGCCTCGACCGTGAGCTCGCCGAGCGCCGCGTCTATCCCGCGATCCACATCCCTCAATCGGGCACTCGCAACGACGATCGCCTCTACCATCCCGACGAGTTCAAGAAGGTCGTTGATGTCCGCAAACAGCTCGCCGGCCTGCCCATTGGCGACGCCCTCGTCACCCTTCTTGATAACCTCAAGAAAACCAAAACCAACGCGGAATTCCTACTGCGCGGGCTGCGGTGAAAACCCGCGCTTTCGTTTCCCTAATCAGGTAGATCGTTTGCCAAAAGTTCGTGCGTGTTGGATTGTGGCTGGGGATTCCGGCCTCAAGCCGTTGTTGGGGAATCTTTCCCCAACGTTCCAAATAAAAGCACAGGCTTTTTTTGCAAACGGTCTAGATGAACTCGTTGACCAGGTTCTCCAGCATTTCCTGACGACCCGAATCGAGGGTCGGCTCGCCGTTGGAAAGGGCATAGGCGCTGACCTCGTCGAGGCTGATGGATTTCGAGGCGATCTTCGCGCCGATACCAGTTGTCCAGCTCTTGTAGCGGTTCGTGACGAACTCCTGCAGGCGCCCGTCCTCGCGGATCGCGGCGGCGATTTTCAGGCCGCGTGCGAAGGCATCCATCCCGCCGATGTGGGCGTGGAAAAGGTCGGAAGGCTCGTGGGATTCGCGGCGGCGCTTCGCGTCGAAGTTGAGGCCGCCGGTGGTGAAACCGCCCATTTCCAGCACCTTGAGCATGATCTCGGTGGTGAGATAGATGTCGGTCGGGAACTGGTCGGTGTCCCAGCCAATAAGCTCGTCGCCTTGGTTCGCGTCCACGGAGCCGAGCGCGCCGGCATCGATGGCGACGGTCATTTCGTGGAGCATCGTGTGGCCGGCGAGGGTCGCGTGGTTCGTTTCCAGGTTCAGCTTGAAATGATCCATCAGGCCGTATTGGCGGAGGAAATTCAGGCACGCGGCGGAGTCAGAATCGTATTGGTGTGTCGAGGGTTCGCGCGGCTTCGGCTCGATGTAGAACTGCCCCTTGAAGCCGATCTTTTTCGCGTAGTCCACGGCGAGGTGGAGCAGGTTGGCGAGGTTGTCTAGCTCGCGCTTCATGTCGGTGTTGAGCAGTGTCGAGTAGCCCTCGCGTCCGCCCCAGAAGGTGTAGCCTTCGCCGCCGAGTTTCAGCGTGCCGTCCATCGCAGCTTTCACCTGGGCCGCGCCGTAGGCGAAAACGTCGGCGTTCGGCGAGGTGCCTGCGCCCTGCGAGTAGCGGGGATGGGAGAACAGGCAGGCGGTGCCCCACAGCAGCTTTTTCCCGGTGGCTTTCTGGAGACCTAGGAGGTGATCGGTGACTTTTTCGAGAGCCGCATTCGACTTCGCGAGATCGCCAAGCTCTGGGGCGATGTCACGGTCGTGCCAGCAGTAGTAATCGATGCCGGTCTTGTCGAGGAACTCGAAGAACACATCCGCGCGCTTGAGGGCGTTGTCCACGGAGTTCGAATGATCGTCCCACGGCATCAGTGCGGTCGGGCCACCGAAGGGATCGGAGAGACCGTTGCGCATCACGTGCCAGTAGGCGGCGGCGAAGCGGCAATGCTCCTTCATCGTTTTCCCGGCGACGATCTCATCGGGATTGTATTGCTTGAAAGCGAAAGGGTTACGGGACTTGGGGCCTTCGAACTGAATGTGTGGGATATCGGGAAAAAACGACATGGATTGGGTGTATGGGGTCAGAAAGACGGCGGCAAGGGCGAAAAGAGGGAAAATCGGAAGCCGTGGTTGCCTCGCCCCCGCCGCGCCTTTACGAATGGGTCGTGACCCGATCTGTCGATTCCCTCATCGATTTCCTGCAAGCTGAACAGGCGCGTGGACGCAGCCATGTTTTTCTCGACGAGAGCGCCCGCGAAGGCCTTCGGGAGCTTTACATCCGGATGCGGAAACCGGTGGCCGTGCCTACCGCTGAGGCGCCTGCTGCCGCTCCGCTGGTAAAACAGGACGCCGTCGTTTCCGGCAGCGGAAAATCGGAGCAGCTCGCGGGCCTGCGGAAACAGGCGGAGAGCTGGGCGCCCGCCCGCGCTCTCGGCACCTTGCGGGAAAAGATGGTTTTCGCCACCGGCAACCCCGACGCGGAGATCATGCTCGTCGGCGAGGCACCCGGCTACAACGAGGAGAAAGAGGGCGAACCTTTCGTCGGCCCGGCGGGACAGAAACTCAACGACATCCTCAAGGCGATGGGTCTGAGGCGGGAAGACGTTTACATTTCCAATCTCGTCAAGTTCCGCCCGTCGCTTCCCAAACAAACCACCAACAACCGCAAGCCCAGCCCGGAGGAAATGACCGCCTGCCTGCCGCTGGTCATAGCGGAAATTTCCGTGGTTCAGCCGAAACTCATCATCGCCCTCGGCGGGACGACGGCGGAAGGTTTGCTCGGCCTGGAGGGCACGGTCGGCTCCATGCGTGGAAAGTGGCACGAGCTTTCCGGCATCCCCACGCGCGTCACCTACCACCCGAGCTACCTGCTGCAAAACGGCGGCTCCAACGACGTAAAACGCGCGCTCTGGGAGGACATGCTCGCCGCGATGGAAAAACTTGGCATACCGATCTCCAACAAACAGCGCGGTTTTTTCCTACCGAAGGGGTGAACGCGCCAAATCCGATCATCCGCCGCCTTTTCGATGGGCATGGCTGGCAGCCCCATGATTTCCAGTTGGAAACTTGGCGTGCCTACGCCGAGGGGAAATCCGGCCTGCTGCATGCGCCCACAGGCACGGGAAAAACCCTCGCCGTCTGGCTGGGGCCGGTCATGGAAGCGATGGACGCCACCGAAGCACCGGAAGGCTGTCGCGTGATCTGGCTCACTCCGCTGCGGGCGCTTGCTCAGGACACGGCCCGTTCTCTCGCCCAGCCGCTCCTCGCGCTGGGCAGCGGGCTGGAGGTAGCGGTGCGAACCGGCGACACCTCATCGCATCGGAAAGCCAAGCTCCGCGAACGCCTGCCCTTCGCGCTCGTCACCACTCCGGAGAGCCTTTCCCTGATGCTCACCTACGAGGATTCCCGTAGCAAACTCGGACAGCTCACCTGCGTGGTCGTTGATGAATGGCACGAACTGCTCGGCACCAAGCGCGGCGTTCAGACCGAGCTTTGCCTCGCCCGCCTGCGCCATTGGGCACCGAACCTACGAATCTGGGGCGTTTCCGCTACGCTGGGAAATTTATCCCAAGCCGCCCAGGTGCTAGGCGGATCCACCGTGGCGCGAATGTGTTCGGTCGATTCAAAGATCAAACGCGAGATCCGGATCCGCACTTTGATTCCGAAATGCGTGGAGACGTTTCCATGGGGCGGACACCTCGGTTTGGCGATGGCCGGGCGTGTCGCCAAGTCACTCCATCGGGTAAAGGCAACCCTTGTTTTCACGAACACTCGCTCACAAAGCGAGCTGTGGCTTCAGGCCTTGCTGGAAGCCGATGCGTCGCTCAAAGACCGGATCGCGATCCACCATGGCTCGCTCGCTCAGGATGAGCGCCGCGAAACGGAGCAGCTTCTGATGGAGGGAAAATTACTCGCCGTAGTCTGCACTTCCTCGCTCGATCTCGGTCTCGATTTTTCCTGCATCGAGCAAGTCATCCAGATCGGCAGCCCCAAGGGAGTGGCACGCCTCCTCCAGCGCGCCGGACGCTCCGGCCACCAACCGGGAAGCACGCCGAAGCTGCTCTGCGTTCCTACCAACGCGCTTGAGCTGTTAGAGTTCGCCGCCGCACAAGATGCCATCGACGCCAGGGAAATCGAATCCAAGCGTCCGCTGGAGCAGCCGCTCGATGTGTTGATCCAGCACGTAACCAGTTGCGCCATCGGCGAGCGTGTCGCAGAGGCGCAGCTATTTGAGGAAGTTCGCTCTACCTACGCCTACCGTGCGCTTTCCGCCGAGCACTGGGAATGGGTGCTGGGTTTCATCTCGAATGGCGGTGACGCCCTGCGCGCCTATCCGCAGTATCACAAGGTCACGCGCGAAGACGGGTTTCTCCACTTCACGGACAAACGCATGATCCAGCTGCACCGGATGAACATCGGAACGATCACCACGGACACGGCGGTCAGCTTGCGGTTTTCTAACGGTCAACGCGTCGGCAGCGTGGAGGAGGGTTTCATCCGCAAGCTCAAACCCGGCTCACCCTTCATCTTCGCGGGGCGCTTGCTGGAACTGGTGCGCCTTCACCAACTGATCGCCACCGTGAAACCCTGCGCACGCAGCAAAGCACGCGGTGAAATCCCGATCTGGGCGGGCAGTAAAATGCCTTTGTCCACCGAGCTTTCGAAAGCCGTCGCCCGCCGGCTCGATGCGGATGTGAACCTCTCACCCCGCCCGGAAACCGAGGCGATCAATGATCTGCTGCGCATCCAACGCACATGGTCCGAGGTTCCCAACGACCGTATTTTGCAAATCGAACACGCGCACTCCCGCCAAGGCGAGCACCTGTTCTTTTACACTTTCGCGGGCCGCATGGCCAACGAAGGGCTCGGTGCCCTGTTCGCGCATCGCCTCAGCGAGGGCAGCTCACAAAGCATCCAAGTGACGCAGAACGATTACGGATTTTCCCTCACATCCAACCGCCCTCTACCGCTCGACGAGGCGCGGCTCAGGATGGCCGCTTCACCAGAAAATCTGTTAGAGATCCTGCTAGATTGCCTCAACACCCACGAGCTTTCCCGCACCCGCTTCCGCGAGGTGGCCCGCGTGGCCGGATTGATCCAACAGATGCAGCCCGGTGACCGCAAAGGCATGCGCCAGATCCAAACCTCCGCCAGCCTGTTGTTCGAGGTTTTCGGACGCTACGATCCTGAAAATTTGCTCCTCGACCAATCGCGCCGCGAGATGCTGGAAGGTAGCCTTGAGATCGACCGCCTGCACCGCGTCCTCCATGAAATTTCCGAAAAGCCCCTGCGCCTCATCGAGCTTAAGCGCCTGACCCCGATGGCTTTTCCACTCTGGGCGGAACGCCTGAACTTCGTCATCTCCACCCAAGACGCCGCCTCCATATTGGAGGAAATGCTCACCACACTCAATGCAGAAGCCGATGAAACCCTCAACCATTCCTGAAGAAGGATCGCGGCAGATCCGTTTCGCAGGCGAGGATCTGGTGCTTCTCGCGGAACGCGCCGTGCTCTGGCCCGCCCGCCGCGCCCTGATGCTTTCCGATGTGCATTTCGGAAAATCCGCCACCTTTCGCGCCCACGGAATCCCCGTCCCGGAAGGCGAGTCACAGACCGACCTCGATCGCATCGCCCGCCTGGTCGAACGGTATGAAGTGGAACACCTTGCCATCATTGGTGATTTCTACCACAGCGGCATCGCCCTCAGCCCCGCCTTGCATGATTCGCTGGCCACGTTTCGTGACTCGTTGAACGCCGACATTATCCTGGTTCGCGGCAATCACGATCAAGCTCGGCACGAGCTGTTGCCGATGATTAACCGGCTCGCTTGGTCGCCCATCGAGCTTGTCCATGATCCCGCCGAGGCCATCGCGGGACAGCCCACCATCGCCGGGCATCTGCATCCGCTGTGTCGAATCCCACGTGCCGGACGTGCATCCAGACTGCCCTGCTTTCTGCTGACGGAAAACCTCCTCGTCCTCCCCGCCTTCGGCACATTCACTGCCGGACACATCGTAAAACCCAAGACGGGACAAACCCTTTATCCCATAGCCAAGGAAACCGTCTTCGAATGTCCGCGCTGATCACCGCACCGCGTGCTCGCCGAGAACGGGCATCGCCTTCGGTACTTTTTTCCGGCGCAGACCGAACTGTCTCACGGCATGGCGCTGGAGATGCGCCTTCGCCTCCTCGACGCTGTCGGTGAAAAAGATTAGATCGGGATCCTGCGGGCTGATCGTCCCCTCCTCCGCCATGCGATAGACGAAATCCATCAGAGGCTGCCAGAAATCACGACCCATGAGGATGATGGGGAAATTCTTCAGTTTCCCGGTCTGGATCAGCGTCATGGTCTCGAACATCTCGTCGAGCGTCCCCGCACCGCCGGGCATGACCACGAAGGCGTAGGAGTATTTCACCAGCATCGTTTTCCGCGTGAAAAAATAGCGCATGTTCACCGTGCGGTGGACGTAGGGATTCACCTGCTGCTCGAAGGGCAGCTCGATGTTCACCCCGATCGAGGTGCCGCCCGACTCGTAGGCTCCTTGATTCGCCGCCTGCATGATGCCCGGCCCGCCGCCTGTTAGAACCGTAAAGCCCAGATCCGAACAAGCCTCGCCCATCTCGCGGGCGAGTTCGTAGTAACGCGTTCCGCGCTTCGTCCGGGCGGAGCCGAAAATGGTCACACAGGGACCAACGAAATGCAGGATCCGATAGGCGCGGATGAAATCGAGACCCACACGAAACAGCGAAACCAGGTCATTAAATCGCGAACGCGGCCCGGCAAGCCATGAGCCTTCCGCCGTCTCCAATTCGAACCGCTCCTGCCGCCGGATCTCCTCTTCGGTGATCTCGTGCTCAACGGTCACTTCCGGGCAGCCCGGACACGGTTTCTTATCGCTCATCGCGGCGAGCTAACACGAATCCCGACCTGCTGGAAAAGGTTTTCCGATTGGAGGCCGGCAGCCGGATGGATTCGATCAATGGCGCACCTTGGCAAGCGCTGCGGTCTTTGCGCGGCGCGGCGTGGCTTTCGCAGCTTCCTCGCCGACGCGTTTCAAAAGAGCGATCAGGGAGGCGGTGATAAAATATTCCTTGAGAAGGGCTTCACGGCTTTCTCCGTTCTTAGTTTTGCGGACAATTTTCATGGGATCTGATTTTGTATGTTTGGAGGCGGAACGATTCCGACGCACTTCCATTAGAGCGGCAAAGACACCCTGTTTATTCCGATTTTTTTCGTTTCCGAATCATTTGTGCTGACGAGCGTGTCGCCACCGGATTTTTCGGTGATCACGATGTCGAGTGATTTACCGGTATCGGCACCCATCCGCGAGAGTATTTTTAGTCAGGGGTCAGATTTCGCATCTTAACATTTTTACAGATTTTTACTAAATTGTTAACATGCGACATCTGGTACCCGAACAGACCCCGAATAACTATCGCGAGTCCGCTGCATTGCTTGGTTAGCGGCCTTTGTTTTGAGGGCTGACGTCCGTGGATCTCAGGAATTGCTGCGCTAGATCACAAGCGCGACGAACGGCTGCTTCGGCCTCTCTGCGTTCCGTCTCTTTTGCCGTATCTTCCAACTGGTTAGCAATCGGACTGGTTACGTGCACGCCCGACTTGAGCCAGAGTTTTACTGCTTCGTCGTCGCCTCGCCACCCGGGCAGTTTCTCGGCTTCGCTTACACCCATGCGATGGAGAATCCTGCGTATAGCTTCGTACGCCTGTGCTCTCGCACTGGCGTTTCCGTGCTTGTTGTTGATTTCTTCAGTGCGGTTGGCAGCTTCGATGAGTGCGGGCAGCGCGGTCTTGGCATCGCTAGGGGTCGTTACCGTGGCAGCGAGCCAATTTGCGGCATCGAGGCGGCACCCCCAATCCGACGACGCCAAAGCACGACAAGCCGTCTTGATAGCCGCTGGGCTTGTCAGATTGTTGCTCAAGGCATATCCGACGATCTCGCGATCGAGACTTCCGCTGGCCGTGCCGAACAGATCAAGAAGCGCGTCGTCCTTCTTGTCTGAAGCCAGTATCTTCGCTAAGGGCACAAAGCTTTCCGGAAAAACATCGAATGTCGCGGCATTCGGGGGTTCGGCGGGCCTGTCTCCGCCTCTCTTCAGCAGCCAGACGCCAGTTTGCCCCATGGAAGGATAAATGGAGCCTCTGCAACCAGGCCGTCCACCGCGGACTTCCGCTGTCTTCAACTTCGGATCCCCCTTGATCACTTCAAGGATGGAGATCGTGCTGACCATCTTGTCCGTTCCTTCGTCGCGCATCTCGGTAACTTTCCCCGAGACAACCACGTCCGCTCCGCCGATACATCTCCACATTGAGGCATACTCGACCGATGCATTCGCTGATCCAGACGAAATGATCAGGGAGAACGCCAACAGCATCATGATGGTTGTAAAGTATGTTTTCATCGTAGGTATGACTCAGACGTGCCGAGTTTCTTAGAATTTTTTTGCACAACGTCAAGCACATCATTAGACATGATACGTGTATTCGCTTTCTTGGAGGGCGATGGCTTTCCGTTTCGTGATCAGTAACCAACATTCGCGGGCGGTGCCTAGGACGATGATGGTGACGAAGAACAGGAAGGTGATGGTGACGGCGACATCGATGCGGGCGTTGAAGAGTGAGGTTTGGGCGGCTTTAAGCGCGGGGCCGGTGAGTCCGTTGGCGATGAGGGCTTGTTGTTTTTCGATTTCCGGGATGAAACCGGCGGAACCGGGTGAGAAGATTTTTAGGTAGCCAGCGGAGAAGGTGACCACGGTGAGAAACAACATGGGCACGGCGGTGACCCAGCAGTGGCGGGTTTTGCCCATTTTGATCAGAATCACCGTGCCGAGGCAGAGGGCGATGACGGCGAGGAGTTGGTTGGAAATTCCAAAGATAGGCCAGAGGCTTTTGGCGATGCCGGCGGGATCGAGGGCTCCCTGATAGAGGAAGAAACCCCATGCCGTAACGAGCAGACCAGTGGCGATGATGTTGCCGAGCCATGAGTCGGTTTTGCCAAGTTTCGGGGAGATATTTCCTAACAGGTCTTGAAGGATGAATCGACCAACCCGTGTTCCAGCATCTAGGGTTGTTAGAATAAACAGTGCCTCAAACATGATGGCGAAGTGATACCAGAGCGAAAGCGCGGTTTTGCCGGGAATGACTTTTGCGAAAAGATGTGCCATGCCGACGGCGAAGGTGGGAGCTCCACCGGTTTTTCCAACCATGGTGGGGTAGTCGTTGACGGCCGTGCCATCGGCAAGTTTTACGGTGGTCGGTTCGCCCATGTCGCGGGTCATGCGGAGCATATCGGCTTCAGTGACTTTATAAGTACCTTTCGAATCGATGTTGCTGATCTTTTCGATTTGTGCGCTCAGAGCTGCCTTGTCGCCGGGTGCTACGGGGGAGTTGATGGCGAAATATTCGCCAGGCTGGAGGGCGCACGCGGCGATGATGGCCATGAGTGATACGAGCATTTCCACGATCATCGAACCGTAGCCGACGAGGCGGATATCCTTTTCACGGGCTAAGAGTTTGGGCGTTGTTCCAGAGGCGATGAGCGAATGGAAACCACTGATCGCACCGCAGGCGATGGTGATGCAGACGAAGGGAAACACCGGACCCGGGACAACAAAGCCACCACCGTGGATGAATGGCGTGAGTGCCGGCATGTGCAGAGGAGGGGCTAGGATCACGATGAAAATCCCAAGGATCGCAACCGTGCCGAGTTTCATGAACGTGCTCAGATAGTCGCGCGGAGCTAACAACATCCAGACGGGTAGGACACTGGCGGCGAATCCGTAAATCATGATGGCCCATGCGAGTTGCGTGGGTTTGAGGGTGAGGGCCTCGGTTAGAGATGGAGGTAAATATTTTCCGGCGACCACCGCCGCCATCAGCCCGATCACGCCAAACACGGAGGCTGCGGTAACGCCAACTTTCCCGCTCTTGATCATCAATCCCATGACAAACGCCAGTGGGATGGTGGCGGCGATGGTGAAAAGTCCCCACGGACTTTCGGCGAGGGCTTTCACGACGACGAGTCCAAGCACCGCTAAGAGAATCGTCATGATGGCGAGTAGGCTGATCATCGCAATCAAACCGATGACAGGATTCATTTCCTCTTTGAGCATCTGGCCTAACGATTTGCCGTTGCGTCGCATCGAGGCGAAAAGAATGACCGCATCATGAACCCCACCACCAAGGGTTGCGCCCACAAGGATCCAGAGCATGCCAGGCAAGTAACCAAATTGAGCGGCAAGCACAGGCCCCACCAACGGGCCCGGACCAGCGATGGCGGCGAAGTGGTGACCGAACACCACCCATTTCGGAGTGGGGACGAAATCTTTGCCATCACTGCAAGTGACGGCGGCGGGTGCGCGGTTGTCGTCGATCGTGAGCACCTTGGCCATGAGCCATGCGGAATAGAATCGGTAGGAAACAGCAAACGCGCAGACACCTGCTACGACGAGCCACAAGGCGTTAACGGGTTCACCTCGTTGGAAAGCGGCAACGGCGACGGCCGTGACTCCGAGTAGGGAAATGATGATCCACAGAAAAATGCGAGCGATTCGGGGCATGAGGCAGATTAACACAAGGGGGAGTGGGAGGAGTCGAGCTTCATTTTAGGCAGCCCCGATATAATGGGGCTGCCCATAAATAATTACTCCTCAGCGAAGATGGTGTTCACGCTGGCGAAAAAATTGCTGAGATCATCTTCCCTCATTTCGGCGTTCTAGATTACGTCGAAGGTGGTGTAGGTGAGGTGTTTATCGTCGAGCTCGCAGATGAAAGAGGAGGGTTCGCAGTTGGTTTTCTGTCCCTATTTGACGTACGCCAGTTCGCGGGCGAGTGCTTCCATCGGGAGGCCGATGACACTGGTGAAACTTCCTTCGAATCGCGCGATCATTTCTCCGTTGTCGTTTTGCGCAGCATAGGCTCCGGCTTTGTCGAGCGGGTGGATGCGGGCGAGGTAGGCGCGAAGCTCGGAGTCGGTGCGCTGGTGGAAATGGACTCGCGTGATTTCCACGAATCCTCGCTCGGTGCCGTCGCGAATGAGCCAGCAGCCGGAATAGACTTCGTGCGAACGCCCGTTTAGACGGGAGAGCATCGCGAACGCGTCGTCCATGTCGCGCGGTTTGCCAAGGACGCGTCCCTCGAAGAAAACCTCGGTGTCCACGCCAAGCACGGCGGCGTCCGGTCGCACGACGGCACGGGCTTTTGCACGGGCATTGGCGAGCACGGTGTCACCCGGCGAGAGGTCGGGCGGCGCGATTTCTTCCACGCCGTACGGGGCAACGACTTCAAAGCGGTAGCCGTGCTCCGCGAGCAACAAGCGTCGCCTAGGCGAGGTCGATGCCAATATGAGAAGAGGCTGGGCGCTCGGCCCGGCCTCTGGTTGAATTCTTTCGTCGCTCACGCTTTATTTTGGCTGCGCTGGCATGTCCATTTTCTGGTAGTCGGCGGGAATTTCAAATTCCTTGGCGTCCACGGCCTGCTCGACCGCTTTGGTGATAGTGACGGTTACTTTACCCGCCGGGCTTTCGACTTCGGTTTTGACGGGCATCCCTGGAAGGTCGAGGCCGTAAACATCCTCGGAGCCTTGTCCCATGGACTTCGACATCTTGGACATCTCGGCTTTGAGCTTCTCGGCATTTGGGAATTCTTTTGCAACCCATACTTTAGCGGGCACTCCAGCCATCTTGACCACGAAGATTTCAGTATCCCATTCGCCGACTTTCTCGGTTTTACCGGTAGCCTTCGGCTTCTCCGTCTCACCAGTGGCACCCGCTGCCGCCTTGCTCTGTTCCACGGCGGCCTTGAGCTGTGCACCGCTCATCTTGATGACCATCTTCTGGCTGTGCATAAGCGTGTTCACATCGCCGGTCGCTGCGTCGATGATCATGGACATTTGTCCAATCGGCCCCGCAGGCATATCGACACGGCCTTTGTCTCCTTTGATTTTCATCGTGATATCGCCGTTTAGCATGGAGCTTTCCATTTTCTGGACGACGAGGACGTCAGCACGAGCTGCGGCGACGGTGAGTAGGAGTGGAAGTATAAGAGATAGCTTATTCATGGCGCAGGAAGTCTTAGCACCGCGCTTCACATTGGGTAGCTTGAATTTTACAAATCTTCGCGTCCTGCTGGGGGGATTGCTTTGTGCGCGAGGCTCCTGAAGGAGGCAATGGGACAGACCGGCTTGCCTGTCGTCTTGTCCGCCGTCTTGTCCGCCGAAGCCTTGGCGTAGGAGGAAGCCTTCTTGGCCTTCGTAGCCTAGGCGAAGTAGGCGGCGTAGGAGGAAGCCTCGGCGAAGTAGGCGGCGTAGGAGGCGGCGAAGACTGGAGGGTGGGGAAATGGGGGGTGGTGAGCCGGCTGATCGGCTCTTGCCGGAGATCCGGAGAACGGACATCCACCATCAAGCGATTGGCAAAAGCACTCGATGAAACATGAAAGGATATTCAAATGTGAACGCGCGAGGCCTGACCCAAATGGCACGGGATTAAGCCTGATTTCGTGAAACGGGCAGGGATGGACGCTCCGCGCCGTCCGCTTCTGTGGCATCGATTCATCATACGTCCACATCCTATCCCGATGCTTTTAGACTATTTGCCAAAAGTCCGTTCGTAAAAATTCATTACCGCATCTTAACTCTGTGAACTCCGTGCCCTCCGTGGTTAAAATTTCCGTTTTCGAAAACGAAAGCACTTTTGGCAAACGGTCTATCTATCCGACGTGGAAGGCGGGATGCCCCCACTTTCAACTTGGATCGTGCCGCACCCTTTTCCGGACGGCTTGGAAAGCCATCCCTGCCGATTCGGGCTTAATCCCGTGCCATTCCACACTCTGATCCCATTTAAGGTTTTCCAGATACACTAACCCCGCAATGCCTAAGGCTCCGGCGTTGCACGCCCGGTGCCCTGCTTATTTTCCCATAAGTCAATGATGTCCTGGAACTGGCGCTCCAATCCCTTCGCTTCGCCGGTGACGTGTCCATGCGCCTTGCCGTCCGCGCCCGCGATGAGTTCGGCTTGCTGGAATGCCAACTTGGCCTTCGCCAATCTGTAAGCTTGGGTCAATTCATCCAAGCGTTCACCAGCTGCTTCCAGCAGGGCAAAATCAGTCGCGCTGATCTCAGATATGGCTACATCCAAGACTCCCTGGTCAGATGACAACGAGGCGTTTACTCCTTCAACTCGATCTATTCGGACTCCGGTTAGGGTGCGATCCGCAATTTTGAGAGGCCCCACAAAAGTGGCCATTAAATCAAGGAAATCATCGGAAGAGGCAATGACGGGCGATACCATGCCCACTTTCCTTAGAAAGGACTCGCTGATCGTTGCGGCTGGGAGGGAGAAAGCTCCCTCGTCATGCATGAAACTCAAACGTCCACCTTGGAGTGAGGTGGCTCGCACGTTGCGGTATGTCCTTTCGCCGAACTTCATCTCCGGCAACACAACCGCCGGGCGCTCCATGGGTCGTCCACCCGCAATATCGGCCTCGAACTCCATCTTTCTCAAATCCTCTTTCATCGCCTTGATGTGCGCTGCGAGAAGCGGCCTCGCTTTCACATACATTTTGGCCATGCCCTCCATCGCCGCGAGATTGCTTTTGCTGGGTGGGTTCGCATATTCGCAGTAAGCAACTAGATGCGTTGCTAGCCCGGCGATCTTCGTGCCATCCGTCCGTGTCAGACCGTAGCTGCCGTCTGCTAGGCGAATCGACCAGTACTCATGCACAGCGGCGTAAGACCGATTCGTGCTGCCATCGTCAATCACCGCGATCCCGACCCCGAAGTAGGGCGTGCGGGCTCCCGCAGCGAGAAAAAGTAGCCACTGGGCGCATAGAAAAAATACCAGTTTCATTACGAGCAAAGAATATCTCAGCCCGTAAAAAAAAGGCAAGTCCCAGGGTGCTTGGGTTATCATCCGTAATCAGATTCTCGCCCAAAGCGCCATCATCTCGATGATGGCACACCGGCATCCTCCTCGACCAGTAAATCCTCTATCGCGAGGGCTGCTAGGATTTTGCTTGCTGCGTGAAGGCCTTTGAAAGAGCCGGTGGCCGGACCGGCTTGCCTGTCGTCTTGTCCGCCGTCTTGTCCGCCGAAGCCTTCTTGGCCTTCGTAGCCTAGGCGAAGTAGGCGGCGTAGGAGGAAGCCTCGGCGAAGTAGGCGGCGTAGGAGGCGGCGAAGACTGGAGGGTGGGGAAATGGGGGGTGGTGAGCCGGATGATCGGCTCTTGCCGGAGATCCGGAGAACGGACATCCACCATCAAGCGATTGGCAAAAACACTCGATGAAACATGAAAGGATATTCAAATGTGAACGCGCGAGGCCTGACCCGAATGGCATGTGACCCGTATGGCATGTGACCCGTATGGCATGTGACCCGTATGGCATTTCACCGAGTGGAGGGAATGAAGGTTTGATGAGTTCTTCAGCGTACCGTTCAAAGCGTGAGTCCGGGGAACCGTGGGAACACATGGTGCGTGGGGCAATCCTTTCACGTGCCCCAGAGGTCGGTGTTTTATGGATTCTATTTCGCCGCCGCCCGTTCCACCGCAAGGAGCAGAGCCATGGCGCCCCCGCGATCGTCTCGACCGAAAATGGCTGTCCGCTTGAAATAGTCTTCCAGGGTCTTTTGGGCGCCGGTGCCCGTGCAAACCCCTTCCACGCGCTCCCCGTCCAGGGCGATCCGGAGCTTGATCGCCTCCCATGCTCGATCCGCCGCTGGCCCAAAAGTGGCCCGATCGAGCCAGCCTTCCCGGAGCCCTTGATGAATCGCGAAGCCGATCATGCAGGTGGCACTGAACTCTGCATAGCTCTCGGGGTGATCGATCACTTGGTGCCACAATCCATCCTTATCCTGATGCGGCAAAAGAGCCCGAAGGTGCGCCTGCAATTCCTTTTGGTAGAAGGCATGGTCCGGAGTGCCTGGCTGCAGTTCCCGGAGCACCAAGGCCAACCCAAGGGCGGGAAAACCATTGCCCCGTCCCCACGCGGCCTCGCACAAGGGCGAGTGCCGGTAAATCCCATCGGACCGGAGACACATGGTCCTCATAAATTCGTAGTGATTGCGGCAGGCCACGAGGTAGCGGGGATCGCCCTTTAATCTCGCTGCGGCGGCCAGGAGAGGGCAATCCATGAAGACCGAATCGCTCATTTGGCCCGAATTTGGCAGCGACTTCACCGGCTGGCCTGCGGCATCCAAGGCCATCCCCAAAGCGGCGCTCACCCGTTCCACCTGCCCCAGACGCGCATAAATGAGATGCCCCGCCATGGCAGACCCAGATAGCTGTCCGGGCGGCGTCGTGGCCCCAGCGGCGATCCGTTCGACCTCTGGAAGCACGGACGCATCCGCTGACCAGGCCGCGATGTCGAGGCGGCCGATCATGGCCAAGGCGGGAATGTAGGCTACCTCCTTCATCGAATGACCGTAGTGGGCGGCAAGTGCGGTAGCTACTTCCTGCGGAGAGCGCTGCGCACGGGACCGGACGTCCTCCGCGTGGCTCCCGCCGGGAACCGAAGCCAAAAGGCACGCGGCTGCTAGAATTTTGCTTTTTGCGCGAAGGCCTTTGAAAGAGCCGGTGGCGGTACCGGAGGCGGGGAAAAGGGGGTTGCGAGGGAAAAGGGGAGAGGAAGAAGTGAAAAGTGCCGAGTGAGTAGTGAGCAGTGAAGAAAAACGCGACGTAACAACCCTATCCTGGAGGTGGAGGCGGTTTCTAGTCTTGGCGGTCAAATTCATCTACCTCGAGCGTAGCTCTCCTAGCCCCTTTACCAAGATTTCTTTTGCTGCTAGTATCTTGCTTTTTGCGTGAAGGCCCCCCTGAAAGCATATTCCTAGCAGCGCGGTTCCCTGCTTTCAATCGCTACTATGAAGATACTAAGACTGCCTCTGTCCGTCTCTCTCGCCTTCGCATTTCGCTCGACGTCCGTTACCACGCTTGCTTCTTCTTTCTTGGCGACCACTGGCGAGAAGCACGCCAATGATCCGGGATCTTGTTGAGCTGGGGCAGTCTAAATCCGGCTGATGTCTTGGGCACCCAATTAATGTGAAAATCTCCGGCTGAATCTCGCGTATCGGGAAAAACCTGCTTTTTATGAAAAACTACAGAATTCAAATGATGAAACACATAAATCTGACCATTCTCGCCACCTCACTTTTATCCCAAGCTCCCGTGAACGCTGCGGAACACGAGGCGGACGTAATCATTTACGGTGGGACTTCCGCTGCCGTGACCGCAGCCGTGCAGGTGAAAAAAATGGGGAAATCCGTAATCATCGTCAGCCCCGACCAGCGCCTCGGCGGACTGAGCTCCGGCGGACTCGGCTTTACCGATACCGGAAACAAGACGGTCATAGGCGGACTTTCACGTGAGTTCTACCATAGGATCTACAAGCACTATCAGGAGCCGGAATCGTGGAAATTCCAGAAGAAGGAGGACTACGGGGATGCCGGGATGGGAAACCGTGCCACCGATCATGGCGAAAATACCATGTGGATCTTCGAGCCAAGCGCGGCACTCAGGGTTTTTAACGGATTCATTGCCGAACACGGAATTCCGGTTCACAGGGGGGCGTATCTCGACAGGGAGAAAGGTGTAAAAATGGAAGACGGAACCATCGCTTCCATCACCACGCTCGATGGAGATACGTTTTCTGGAAAAGTGTTTCTCGATACCACCTACGAAGGGGATCTAATGGCGGCGGCAGGCGTCTCCTACACCGTTGGCCGCGAGGGCCGCTCCGTCTATGGCGAGGAATGGGCAGGTGTGATGAAAGGCGCCCACCAGCATCCGCACCATTTCAGAGACCTTCCCGTCGATCCGTATGTGGTTCCCGGTGATCCTTCCAGCGGGATTTTACCCCTTATTTCCGCAGAGCCTCCAGGTGAGCAGAATTCCGGCGACAAGAGGATACAGGCTTACAATTTCCGCATCTGCATGACGAACGTGGCTGAGAACCGGATCCCGTTTCCCAAACCGGACAACTACGACGAGAAACGCTACGAAGTCCTCGGTCGCGTGTATGATGCCGGCTGGAGGGAGACTTTCCATAAGTTCGACCCCATCCCGAACCATAAGACCGATACCAACAACCACGGCCCGGTAAGTACGGATCACATCGGGGCAAACTACGATTATCCCGAGGCCAGCTACGAGCGCCGCCGCGAGATTGTCCAGGAGCATAAGGATTACATTCTCGGATGGCTGTATTACAACATGACCAGCGAGCGCGTCCCAGAGAAGATCCGCAAGGAAATGAACACATGGGGTCTTGCCAAAGACGAGTTCGTGGAAACCGGCAACTGGTCCCCGCAAATCTATGTCCGTGAAGCCCGCCGCATGGTCGGGAATTTCGTAATGACGGAGAACGAGCTTCTAAAAAGGAAACCGACCCCGGATTCCATCGGCATGGGTGCATACTCCATCGACTCCCACAATACCCAGCGCTACATCTCCGCAGATGGTCGCGTTCATAACGAAGGGGATATCGGCGTCAACCCGAAGCCTTACGAAATCGCCTACGGGGCTATCCTTCCCAAAAAAGCGGAGTGTCAGAACCTGCTGGTCACTTGCGCTGTCTCCGCCTCACACGTTGCCTACGGCTCCATCCGCATGGAACCCGTCTTCATGATCCTCGGCCAGAGCGCCGCCACCGCCGGAGTGATGGCTATCGAAAAAGGCGTGGCCGTGCAGGATGTCGGATACCCCGATCTGGAAAAGAAACTGATCGAAGATGGCCAGGTGCTTACCTTTGAAGGCCGGGTCAGATAGGCCTTGCTCGCCCCATACTGCTTTTGGTGCAGTAGCATTTCCGCCACGACCTTGGGGAATGGAACGCTTTGCCGACGAGCGGATAGCCGAACCCAAAGCCGCGTTTGTCACCATTTTGTCGCCACCCTCGTTCATTGGGTAGCGGGGGGTGTCAACCGGCTAGGGGTATCTGCCCCGTAACCCATTGATCATGAAATGGTGCGCGCGACAGGACTCGAACCTGAACACCCTTGCGAGTACTAGAACCTGAATCTAGCGCGTCTACCAATTCCGCCACGCGCGCACTTTGAAACCGTCCTTGCGGACGGGCGGAAAAGCAAGCACGCCCGGGCAGAGTTGGCAATCACCATTTTCGCCGCGGCGTGCAGGGTGCCTACATCAGGGCGGTAAACCTGGCCGAATGGAAAAGAGAACCACGGATCCGAATTCTTCTACTTTCTTTTGTAGAAACCCTGGGGAGGTGCGTTTCCAAACACGTTCTCGATCCGCGTCACCTTGGGTTTTTCGCCCTCCGCGACCTCGACCTCGATCACATCGAAGCGCCACGGCAAGTCGCGGCTGCCAAGCCTGCGCAGCCATTCGTTCGCGCCGCGTGTGATCAGCGTCCGCTTCTTGCGGTTCACCGCCGAGAGACCGCGGATCTTAGTGTCTTTCCTGCGGGTCTTCACCTCGATGAAAAGCAGCTGCCTGCCCTCCCGGGCGACGATGTCCACCTCCCCTCCCCGCCTACCCTTGAAATTCCTGGCGAGCACCTTGGCGTTGCGCGACCGCAGCCAGTCGGCGGCGACGTTCTCACCGTAGTCACCCGTCCACTTCCTCGCGCCGCTGGCTCCCGTCCCCTGCCTGTAGGGCGAGTTGAGATACCGGCTGAAACGACCGACGATGATGGCTACAAGGCCCATGCTTTCTGAGTGCTTCGAGATGTTCCCGCGTGCCATAGCCTTGGTGCCTGGCGAAACCGTACGCGGGAAATTCCGAGTCGATCCTCGCCATGAAGCGGTCCCTTGTCACCTTCGCAATCACGCTCGCGGCGGCGATGGAAAGCGAAAGACCGTCACCTTTCACCACCGACTCATGGGGAACCGGCAGGCCTTTCACCGGCAACCCGTCCACTAGGGCTACATCGGGTATTTCGGAAAGTCCACCGACCGCGAGCGCCATGGCCTGGTGGGTGGCGCGGAGGATATTGATCTCATCAATTTCCCCCGGCGTTACCAGTGCGACCGACCATACGACATCGGGATTCCCGGTAATCTCATCGTAAAGGATCTCCCTGCGCCGCTTCGTCAGCTTCTTGGAATCGTCGAGAAGCGGAGATGAAAACGCATCTGGAAGGATGACCGCCGCCGCTGCGACCGGGCCGGCCAGAGGCCCCCGGCCTGCTTCGTCGACACCTGCCACCCGCAGAAACCCGCGGGCAGCTAGTCCATTTTCAAGGGTAAAATCAGGCATGGGCGCGTCACTGTGACGGGTGGTTTCATGAAACTTTTTTAGCATGAACTCCGCCTGAGAGTTGGCTACGACTCATCGCCGGATAGCCGCATAAAGATATTTCTCGAAAGGCTGGGAGGGTGTTTTTCGTCCATCAAGTTGAAACTAGATGGGTTTTTAGAAAAATGCATACGCAAATTGTCTGGGATTTTGAATTACTGCCGGTGATCTCCAGGAAAAGTTTTTTCGAACGCTCGCCCGTTATAAGGTCGATGATCCGCACAGTCCCCGCCTGCTCCATGACCCACAGCCTACCCTTCCCGGAAGCGGGCGCGCCCGCCCATATGGGGCGTTCTAGACCTCTGATGAAGGGTTCCGAGCGATGCCTGCCGACGAGAGAGGCGTGAGGACAAACAGAAGGGCGGTCGCGGAAAAACAGCGATGTCATCTCCAAAAACTATCCAAGTTATGGGGAACCGGTAAGCGGATGATTCCCGCACTTGGGGTTTGATCTCCGCGCTCCGCGATTTCACCCTCCGCCCATGACAGACCACACCCTCGCCAAGATCGAATCGCTCGGACTGAAACTTCCCGTAGTGCCGACCCCCATCGCCGCCTACGTGAACTGCGTCCGCACCGGCAACCTGCTTTTCCTCTCCGGCGGCCTGCCCATCGATGGCGATGTGAAAATCCTCGGCAAAGTGCCCTCCGCCTGCCCGGTGGAGAAAGCGGTGGAAGGCGCGCGCATCATCATCCTGAACCGCCTCGCAGTGATCAAGGAGGCGATCGGCTCGCTCGACAAGGTGAAGCAGATCGTCACGCTCAACGGCTTTGTGAATTCGGAGCCGGATTTCACCGGTCATCCCGTCGTTGTCAACGGTGCGTCGGAGTTGCTCGTGGAAATTTTCGGCGAGCGTGGCAAGCACTCCCGCACGGCTCTCGGCGTGGCGGCCCTGCCGCTCGATGTCGCGGTTGAGATCAACCTGATCGTCGAGGTGGCGGATTGAAAAATCCTCACATTTTCACCGCCTCGTAAGCGGTGACGACGCCGAAAGTCATGGGCGTCGCGCTGGCGTTTCCGTAGCCGTTCGCTGCGAGAAGGGCGATCATGTCCTTACCGGAGGGGAATTGCTCGATGGAGGTTCCGAGGTATTCGTAGGCGTCTTTCTGGCCTGTCAGGAGGCCGGCGAGCTTGGGCAGGACGTGGTGGAGGTAGAGGCGGTAAGGATAGCAGAGCGGTGCTTCCGGCTGGGAGAAATCGAGGATGAAAAGATGACCGCCGGGCTTGAGGACGCGGCGCATTTCGCGGAGTGCGAGCGGATAATCGCCCATGTTCCGTAGGCCGAAGGCGACGGTGATGACATCGAATTCATCGTTGGGGAAAGGCAGATCGAGGGCGTCGGCGACGAGGGTTTTCCTGACCCCGCGCGAGGAGGCGTGGGCGAGCATTTCCGCGCAGAAATCCGTGGCCATCACCTCGCAGTCCGGGATCTCGTCCTGGATTTTCAAGGCAAGGTCACCGGTGCCGCTGGCCACATCCATGAGCTTGCGGGGGCGGAGCTGCTTGATGCGTTTCGTGACGACATGCCGCCACCAAAAATCCATGCCGCCGGAGAGGACATGGTTGGTGAGCACATAACGATCCGCAATGCGGGCGAAGGCGTTCCTGACGTAGGTGGGATCGGGCATCGGGATGGATCAAAGCAGATATCTCGCGGCTTGCTCGACGTCCTTGTCGCCGCGGCCGGAAAGGTTGGCTATGATGATGTAGTTTTCCGGCAACGAGGCCGCGACCTTGGAAATGTAGGCGATGGCGTGGGCGCTTTCGAGGGCGGGAATGATGCCCTCGGTGTGGGCGAGTTCCTTGAAAGCGGCGAGCGCCTCGTCGTCGGTGGCGTAGGTGTATTCCACGCGGCCGGCCTCCTGGAGAAAGGCATGCTCGGGGCCGATGGCGGCGTAGTCGAGCCCGGCGGAAACGGAATGGGTGAGTTCAATCTGGCCGTCGTCGTTGGCGAGCAGCCAGGTTTTCGTGCCCTGGAGGATGCCGAGTTTCCCGCCTTGGAAACGCGCGGCGTGGCGCTCCGGGATGATCCCGTCACCGCCGGCCTCGACCCCGACCATGCGGACGTTTTCATCCCCGAGGAACGGGTGAAACAGGCCGATCGCGTTCGATCCGCCGCCGACGCAGGCGACGAGCATGTCCGGCAGTCGGCCTTCGCGCTCCAGGATCTGTTCCCGGGTCTCGACGCCGATCACGCGGTGGAAATCGCGGACGATCATGGGAAAAGGATGCGAGCCGAGCGCGGAGCCGATGATGTAATGCGTGTTCTCCACGCTGGCGACCCAGTCGCGCATGGCTTCATTCACCGCCTCCTTGAGCGTGGCCTGCCCGGCGGTGACGGCGCGGACTTCCGCACCCATCAGGCGCATCCGGGCGACGTTGAGCGCCTGCCTTTCCATATCCACCTTGCCCATGTAAACCACGCACTCCATCCCAAAGCGGGCGCACACCGTGGCGGTGGCAACGCCGTGTTGGCCGGCTCCCGTTTCCGCGATGATGCGGGTTTTTCCGAGGCGCTTCGCGAGTATGATCTGGCCGAGGGCGTTATTGATCTTGTGCGCGCCGGTGTGGAGCAAGTCCTCGCGTTTCAGATAAATTTTCGCGCCGCCGAGCTTCTCCGTCCAGCGCTCCGCGAAATACAGCGGGGTGGGCCGGCCGACGTAGTTTTTCAGGAGATCGTTGAGCTCCGCCTGGAACGCGGGATCAGCCTTGGCCTCGGCATAGGCTTTGGCGAGATCCTGGAGCGGAGTCATCAGGGTCTCGGGGACGAACATCCCTCCAAATTGTCCGAAGTGACCCTTCGAGTCGGGTAGTGTGGGTGCTGCGATGGGTGGGTGGGCGGCTACAGTCATGGCAATTTCCAAACGGGTTTGAGCTTCTCGTATTCGGCGCGGGGCAACAGGACGTAAAGCGGGCGGCGGCCCGGGTCAACTGCTGCGATGATCTGGCGGAGCCGATCCTCGGACATCGTGGTGCATCCGGCGGTGGCCGCTGCGCCATCGCGACGCCAGATGTGGAAAAAAATCGAGGAACCGCCGTGCGGAACCACGCGCGGCGGCGCGTTGTGGGCGATGAACAGTTTCAGCGAATGCGGGTAATCATCCTGCACCATCTGCGCTTTTTTCTCCCACGGTGTGGAGGGTTCGCGGTCGAGCGTGAGGAAACGGTTGTAGTGTTCCGAGTCGCCGTCCTCCACCCAGAGATCGCGGGAAGTGACCTGATGATAAAAGGTCTTGGGGTGCTTTTTCACGCTCTTGTGGATGCCCCACACGCCGCCCAGATCGAACACCCCGGCGGGCGAGCGAGCATCGCCCTCCTTTTTCAGCACCGCCCCGTCAGGAATCGGATGCATCCCCCTGCCCCACACCAAGCCCTTGCTGCCCAGCCGTCCTTTCCAATCATCCCCGACCTTGCGCCAGCTCCCGCCCTTTTTCTCGAAATAGGAAAGCGTCACATGCGAGCTATCCCAACCCTCTGCCACCCCGACCACGCACTGCTCCGATCCGGAAGGCAGCTGGAACGCGGGGGAAATGAGCGTGGCGAAAAAGTAGCAAGCCAGCGAAACGGATTTCATGGTGTGAGTGTGGCTCGCGATGCGCGGGTGCGCAAACGATTGTAGCGGGAAGGTGGGGGGAGGCGAATGGCATCATTAGCCCACGATCCCAAAAAATGGGTTTCCAACGCGATGGGACAGACGCATCCTCCCCCCCATGCGAGCGAAAGCCCTTTCCCTGTTGCAGGAACTCACCGAAGCCCATTCCGTTTCCGGCCACGAAGACGAGGTGCGGGCGATCTTCACCGACGAGCTCACCGACATCGGGCCATTAGCGGCGGACAGGAACGGCTCGGTGATCTGCGCCCACACCAACGAGGGGCCGCGGGTGCTCATCGCGGGGCACATGGATGAGATCGGCTTCATGGCGCAGAACCTCACGCCGGACGGGTTCATCCAGTTCGTGCCCATCGGCGGGTGGTGGCCGCAGGTGATGCTGGCGCAGCGGGTGCAGATCCTGACGCGCGGCGGCGAGAAAATCCTCGGCGTCACCGGCAGCCGTCCGCCGCACCACATCCCCGCCGCGCAGCGTGACAACGCAGTACCGGTCGAGGCGATGTTCATCGATGTGGGAGCGACCTCGCGGCGGGAGCTGGTCGAGGATTTCGGGATCTCCATCGGCGATCCGATCGCGCCGTGGTCGCCGTTCACGCCGCTGTTCCGGCCGGGGCGTTTCATGGCAAAGGCTTTCGACAACAGGGTGGGCATGGCCTGCGTGATCCAAGCGGCGCAGGAGCTGGCAGGCACAGACCACCCGAACGAACTGATTTTCGCGGGCAGCGTGCAGGAGGAGGTCGGTCTGCGCGGGGCGAAGACGCTGGCGAATTTCGTGAAACCTGATGTCGCCATTGTGTTGGAGGGACCGCCGGCTGATGACACGCCGGGTTTCAACCTCATGGAAAGTCAGGGCAAGCTCGGCGGCGGCGTGCAGATCCGGCTTTATGATCCCACCGCGATCACAAACCCCCGCCTCGCGGATCTCGTGATTGAAACCGCGCGGCGTGCGAACATTCCTTTTCAAGTAACCGTCCGCCGTAGTGGTGGCACCGATGCGGGTTCTTTCCACCTCGCGAACCACGGCGTCCCCTCCATCGTCCTCGGCACGCCCGCCCGCTACATCCACTCCCACAACGCGATCATCGATATCGACGACTACCTCGCAATGCTGCAGCTCACCATCGCCCTCGCGGAAAACCTCGATCAAACTGCGGTGGAGGGGTTGACGATGTTTTTGTGATTGGCCATTCCGAACGGAGCCGCGTTCTCCAGAACGCGCATCCGGTCGGAAAGTTCTATCGCCGTCGCGCGGTATTCGGGGAACATGCGCTTTCTTATTTCGCTGCTTTGCTTGCTCCTGCCCGTTTCCGTCGCGATTGGGGAAACGACACCGATTTACCCTTTCCAGAACGGGGTGAACTCCCTGCCGCCGCCGGAGGGTGTGCGGCTGGCCAAGGAACTCGGCCATCAGGGCATCGGCTCGATCTATCACAGCGGCGGGGCTTTGACCGGAGCCGCGTTCTCCAGAACGCGAGCCCGGCGTGGCTCGCGGGTGGCTCGCGTTCTGGAGAACGCGGCTCCGATTCGCCTTTCCAAGAGATCGGGGATGGGGAGGATTTCCATCCATGCGCTTTTTCAACGAATTCGTCGAAGTTCGCAAGACGGGCGGAAAACTGCCGCATTGGCAACAACCGGGTGCGACGTATTTCCTAACCTGGCGGCTGGCGGATTCCATACCGGAGGAACGGATAGTGGAATGGCGGGCAGAGCGCGACAAGTGGCTCGCCGAACATCCCAAGCCATGGGAGCCGGAGGTGGAGATGGAATACCACCGGGTCTTTACCATGGGCATCGAGCGTCTGCTGGATAATGGGCACGGCTCCTGCGCCCTGCGAAGACCGGAAGTGAGGAGTGTGGTGGAGGATTCTTTCCAGCACGCGGACGGGAAGCGCTACGACATGCACGCATGGGTTGTCATGCCGAACCATGTGCATGTGCTCTTATCCATGGCGGTGGGGGAATCCCTGGAAAAGGTCGTGGGCGGCTGGAAAAAATTCACGGCACGGAGAATCAACGTGATCCTCGGGCAGGAAGGCAGGCTGTGGCAGAAAAATTATTTCGATACGATGATCAGGGACTGGGAACACATGATCCGCGCGGCGAGGTATCTGCATAGGAATCCTGCGAAGCTTCGCCAGGGGGAGTTCACACTTTATGAGGCGGATTGGGTGAAACGAATGCTGGGCTGACCGGAGCCGCGTTCTCCAGAACGCGAGCCCGGCGTGCATTGCTCGCGGCGGAGATCACTCTACGGTGACGCTTTTCGCGAGGTTGCGCGGCTGGTCGATCTCGCAGCCGCGCAGGCGGGCGACGTGATAGGAGAAAAGCTGCAACGCAACCGTGGCGGGGATGGTCGCGACAAGCGGATGGGCGGCTGGTATTGCAATGAAATCATCCATCACCTGCTCCGCCTCATGGTCGCCTTCGGTGATGATTCCGAGGATCCTCGCGCCACGCGCGCGGCATTCCTCGACGTTGCCGAGCGTCTTATCCTTGGCGGGGCCCTCGCAGGCGACGGCGATGACGGGCGTACCTTCCTGCAACAAAGCAATGGGGCCGTGCTTCAGCTCCGCGGCATGGTATCCCTCCGCGTGGATGTAGGAAATTTCCTTCAGCTTGAGCGCGCCCTCGAGAGCCACGGGATACATCGGCCCGCGCCCGATGAAGAACGCATGCTCGTTCCCCACGTATCGCGCAGCGATTTCCGCAATGCTGTCGTCCTGCGCGATCACGCGCCGCACGAGTTCGGGAATGGCTTCGATTTCACGCGCCAGTTTCAGCCCCTCGTCGCGGGAAAATCTGCGTCCTCTACCGAGTTTCAGAGCCATCATTAGCAGCACGCTCACCTGGCAGGTGAAGGCCTTGGTGGACGCCACGGAAATTTCCGGCCCGGCGTGGAGATAGACGCCGCAACCGGTTTCCCGCGCGATGGTAGAGCCGATCACATTCACAAGGCTCATCACGAAGGCGCCCTTCTGCCGCGCCTCGATTACGGCGGCGAGCGTGTCGGCGGTCTCGCCGGATTGGGAAATCGCAACGACGAGATCGCGATTGCCGAGAATGGGATTCCGGTAGCGGAACTCCGCCGCCTGCCGCGCCTCCGCGTGGATGTCCGCGAGATCTCCGAAGGCATACTCTCCAACCATCGCGGCGTGCAGCGAGGTGCCGCAGCCGACCATTACCACGCGTGAAATGTCCGCCAACTCGCGCGGCGAGGAGCCCATCCCGGCGAGCACCGAAGAGCCGATCTGGAGATCCAGACGACCGCGGATCGCATTCGCCAGCGAGTCTGGCTGCTCATGGATTTCCTTGAGCATGAAATGCGCGTAGCCGCCTTTTTCCGTCGCCGCCGCATCGAGCCCCAGTTCCGCGATCTCGCGGGTGACAGGCAGGTTGTCAAGGTCGCGGATGTCCACGGCATCGGCGGTGACGACTGCGATGTCATTATCATCTAAGTAAATCACGCGCTGCGTGTGGGCGAGGATCGCGGTGGCATCGGAGGCAATGATCGATTCGCCGTGACCTACCCCGATCACGATGGGGCTGCCACGCCGCGCGGTGATGATGCGACCGGTTTCGCGCGAGGAAACAACCGCGATTCCAAACGTCCCTTCCACCTGATGGAGCGCATCGCGGACGGCCTGCAAGAGATCGCCCTTGTCACAATCCCCGATCAGGTGGGCGAGCACCTCGGTGTCGGTTTCCGAGAGGAAATGGTGGCCTTTGTTTTCGAGCCGCGCGCGCAGGGAACGGTAGTTCTCAATGATGCCGTTGTGGACCAGCGCGATGTGGCCCGACTCATCGAGGTGCGGGTGGGCGTTCGCCTCGGTCGGCGGGCCGTGGGTGGCCCAGCGGGTGTGGGCGATGCCGGTGCCCGCCCTTTGGAAAAGCTCCGCGTCCCAATCCGCGCGCGCCCTTTCATTGAGGTTCGCGACTTTTCCGACAGCTCTCGAAACGTGCAGGACCTGGCCGTCCAACAGGGCAAGCCCCGCCGAGTCGTAACCACGGTATTCCAGCCTTCTCAACCCGCCGATCAAGACGGATGCCGCGTTCGCTTTTCCAATGTATCCAACAATTCCGCACATAATGTTATCCTTCCGTTACCTGATATCCTTCCGCACAATATCTCCGGGCAATGTAAACATACCCGCCCCGATTTTCCTACCCGGATAAACCAAGGTTCCGATGCCAGTGTGCACACCGTCGCCGACCACCGCGCCAAATTTCCGCCGCCCGGTATCCGTCTGGATTCCGTTCACCGCAGAGAGATGGTTGCGGCCGTCGTGGCGGAGGTTGGAAACGATCGTGCCCGCCCCGAAGTTCACGTTCTCACCGAGGATCGAGTCCCCAACGTAGGACAGATGACCTACGTTCGTGCCGCTGAGAAGGATACTGTTCTTGATCTCGACGGATTGGCCGATGTGGCAGCGGTCGCCGATGGCGGTGGAGCCGCGGACATAACAGTTGGGGCCGATCTTGCAGTCCTCACCGATGACGACGTTGCCCTCGATAAAAACGCCCGGCAAAATGCGCGATCCCTTGCCAATCTGGACGCGACCTTCAATCACGGCGGCGGGATGCACGTCGCCGGAAATTTTCTCCTCCCACCCGGCCATGACACGCTCCTGGATCGCGAGCAGATCCCACGGGAAACGGCAGGCGAGGATCATCTCGCGCAGTTCCTCATCCGCCGTTTCCAGCCACTCAGAGAGCGGTCGGTTCGCCACCCGGAAATCGCCGGTGATCTCCAAAGGCCAGCTATCATCCGGGTTGCCATTCATCCGATTTCCTCCTTGATCGTGTCCCTGAATTTCGCGATCCAATGATCCACCGTATCCGCGTCGCGGTGTTCGACGAGCACGCGGATCTTGTTTTCCGTGCCCGAGTAGCGGACGAGTTGGCGGCCTTCCGTCCCGAAGGATTTTTCCGCCATGGAAATGAGCGCCGTGAGCTTCGGGAGATCGCCGATCGGTGTTTTTTCGCGGACGGAAAGGTTGAGCAACGTGCTCGGATACTCGCGCATCACGGAGGCGAGTTCCGCGAGGGTTTTCCCGCTTTCCTTCATCATCCGGCAAACTTGCAGGGCGCTGACGATGCCGTCGCCAGTCGTCGCGTGCTCCGCGAAAATCAGGTGGCCCGAATTTTCCCCACCGAAGACGATCCCTTTCTCGCGCATCATCTCCAGCACCTTGCGGTCGCCAACACCGGCGCGAAAGACGGAAATACCCTCCGCGCGCAATGCCTCGTCCATGCCGAGGTTGCTCATCACCGTCGCGACCATCGCGTCGCCTCGCAATTTCCCCGCATGCTTCAAGGAAATCGCGCACATCGCCATGATGCGATCGCCACTCAGCGTGTTGCCATGGGCATCAGTGAAAATCACGCGGTCGGCATCACCGTCTAGCGAAACACCGAGATCGGCTCCCGATTCGCGCACGAGTTTCCCCGCTTGTTCGGCGTGGAGCGCGCCGCAGCCTTCATTGATATTGCGTCCATCCGGCGTGACCGCCATCGCGATCACCTTCGCGCCGAGTTCCCGGAAAATCTGCGGACCGACCTCAAACCCAGCTCCATTCCCCGCATCGATCACCACTTTCAAGCCGGTGAGATCCATCCCGTCGATGCTGGCTTTTGCGCACTCCGCGTATTTCCGTAGTCCTTCCGGAAAATCCTCCACGCTTCCTTCTTCCACGCGTCCCTCTTGCACGGTATCTACCATCCACCCATCGGAGAGCAGCAAGGTCTCGATCTCCGCCTCGATCTCATCGGAAAGCTTGAACCCGCCGGCGCCGAAGACCTTCATCCCGTTGTCGGTATGGGGATTGTGTGAGGCCGTCAGCATCACGCCCGTGTGGGCACCCATTTCCCTTACGAGCAAGGCCACCGTAGGACTCGGCACCACACCAAGCCGGATCGTTCTCGCCCCCGCTCTCACCAAACCAGCGACCAATCCGTCCTCCAACATCCCGCCGGACTCACGAGTGTCCCTACCGATGAGCACCCGCACGCCATTCTTTCCACCCAGCGCCTTTACCACCGCCCGTCCCAGCCTGTTCGCCATGCACGCGGTGACCGGATGCTCATTTGCCACCCCTCTGATTCCATCTGTTCCAAAAAGCCTTTTCATGGCGGGGGCGGGATTCTTTCTTTTTACGGACTGTAAACAAGGATAAATTAGATAGCTGGGAGGTCGGCTAGCAGTCCGCGCTTTCTTATCTCGCCAAACATGCGCGTCGGCCATAAAAGCTTCCTGAGATCCTACCCATGAGCACTGATCCCTCAAGCCCAAGTCACGATCCTCACATCGAGGGTAATGCATCAACGCCGATACACGATAGCACGGAGATAGATCTTTGGGATCTCGACGCAGATCGAACGAACAGCCTCGCTCCCTCTAAAAACTCCGAAGGGTCAGCCGAGAGAATACCCACACTGCGGGGCTCCACTTCAAGGATTCATACCAGAAAACCCGCAGATTTGAGACCCATATTGGCGAAGGCCGAAGAAACATCCGGGTCTCATCCAGTGCCTGCGGAAGCCTACGATCTCAAGCCTGCGCCCACTGAGCCAGCCGTGTCCACCCCGGCTTCCGAAGAGCTAAGCCCGGCCCTCAAAAATAGGGTCGCCCAAGAATCAGCGTATCTTTCCACGAAGCAACCCATAAAGGAAACGGACGCGGAATCAGGGCTTGAGGCGGATTTTAAGGCCGCTGTGGAAATGGCTAGTGTGGGGCGGCAGCCAGTGGACCAGGAATCGCAAGAAGCCCGAAAAGTTGACCCGGCTCCGTCCGTCCAAAGCACCGTGCGTGCGATTCTCTCGATCAGCCCTTTGTCCAAGATCGAGAAAATCGCGATCTTGCTGTTGTGCTTCGTCCTACTACTTGGCGCGGCGCTCACGCTGATACATTTCTCAAGCCGCGTTCCGACACGCCCGCTCATCGCCGAAAAGATCGATTTCCCTGTTTCCGGAAAAATCGTCACGATTACAGCGGCTAGCACATACTGGAGGAAACCAAACACCTCTGGGGATAACACGGATGTCGTCCGGCGAAATACACAGCTCATCCCCGTCGTGAAACTAAGCCTCGACTCTAAGAGCGGTGTGATTCGCGTGTTTTTCCGCAATGAAGAAGGCCTATTGGTCGGCGACGTCATCACCCGCAGCATCGCGGGAGATTCCGAGATCACTGTCATAGCCACGGCGGGCTTTGAGGATCTGGGCATGCACACAGCATACCGCACGGGCAGCGGAAAACGATGGCGCGCGCAGGTCTTCGAAGCCCCGTCCCTAACCGCATCGCGCGAGGATTTCAGCATGGTGCTAGAAATGGAAATCGACACACAGATCCGTTGATTCGCCCACACCGCGAATTGTGGTTTGATGTTTCCCGCAAGGCGTTTAGAACCCCTCCATGACTCCTCTGATCCCGAAAGAAGGCTGGCACGTCCTCCACCTTTTCTACCACATCGACCACGCGCAATGGGCGCTCTACTCCGAGGACGAGCAACGCCAGTCAAAAGTCCGCCTTACCGAACTCGTCCAGGAAATCCGCGCCACGCCGGACACCCAGCTCCTCACGTTTTCCATCGTATCTCCCAAGGCCGACCTCGGCTTCATGCTGCTCACGCCGGATCTACACGTCGCGAATTTCTTCGAGAAACAGCTCACCCTCTCGTTCGGCCCGGAGATCCTCACACCCGCGTATTCCTATCTCTCGCTCACCGAGCCGTCCGAATACACCACCACCCGCGAGCAGCACATCGCGGAAACCCTCATCGCGGAGAAAAACCTCGCGGAAGGCTCCACCGAGTTCGAGGCCGCGCTCAAGGAGTTCGATGACCGCATGGCGCACTACCGTTCCTACCGCGTCTATCCGCAGCTCCCCGATTGGCCCGTCGTCTGTTTCTACCCGATGTCGAAGCGCCGCTCCGGCACCGACAACTGGTATTCGCTCGACTACGAGGCGCGCCGCGAACTGATGGCCGGGCATGCCCGCGTCGGCCGCACCTACTCGGGCCGCATCCTCCAGCTCATCACCGGCTCCACCGGCCTCGACGAGCACGAGTGGGGCGTCACCCTGCTTTCAAAAACCACCGAGGACATCAAGGCCATCATCTACGAAATGCGCTTCGATGAGGTCTCCGCGCGCTACGCCGAGTTTGGCGATTTCTACATCTGCCTCCAGCTTCCGCTCGCGGAGCTCTTCAAGCGGCTCTGCCTCTAAACCGCCGTGTCTCAGTCCACCGGGAAAGCCTTCGAACTCATCCAAGCCGCCCACGGCAGGGGCAGGCTCGCCCATGCCTTCCTCGTTTCCGGCGCGCTGGGTTGCGGGAAAGAGGAACTCGCCTCGCGCCTTGTCTCCATGGTCAACGGACCGGGCGAAAGCAGCGGCATGGATCTCTTCGGCGAGCCGGTGGTGGAAAAAGTGCTCCCGCTCGATGAACAGGAAGGCGGCTGGGTGCGCATCATCCGCCCGCGCTCGAAGTCCCGCCGCATTTCCGTCAGCGAGATCCGCGACCTCGAGCACACCCTCCAGCTCGCCGCACCCAAGAGCATGACCAAGGTGGGCGTGATCGTGGACGCCGACCGCATGAACGAGCAGGCGGAAAACGCTTTCCTCAAAACCCTTGAGGAACCGCCGAACGGAACCCTGCTGCTGCTTCTAACCACCCGCCCGCAGCGACTCCTGCCGACCATCCTCTCCCGCTGCGTGCAGGTGAAACTCACCGGCGGCCGCCCCCTCGGAGCAGATGGCGGGGACGAACTCATCGCAGCGCTCAGCAAGGCCGCCTCACGCGGCTTCGGCGATCCCATCTCCGCGCTCCACATGAAATCCGTATTCACCGCTTTCCTCGCGGAGAAACGCGAAGAATGCGAGGCCGCTGCCAAGGCCGCCACCAAGGAGGAGATCGCCGCCTATCGCGACGGCACCGACGGCACATGGCTGAAGGAGCGCGAGGATTTCCACAAGGCCGCCGCCGAGGCGGATTACCTCGACGCCCGCAACCGCTACCTCGATGTGATCCTCGCCTGGCTTGCCGACCTCATCCGCATCAAGACCGGCTCCGGCGGCCTCGATTTCCCGGAATCCGCGTCTCTGTTAGAAAAAATCGCCGAGACCGAAAGCATCTTCCGCATCGGCACCCGTCTCGACGCCCTTGAGCGTCTGCGGCAAACCCTGGAGACAAACGCCTCCGAGCCACTTGCGCTCGAAGTCGGCTTCCTACGGGCCTTCGCCTGAACCATCCAAACTCATGAACTTTTTCATCACAGGCACCGATACCGGTGTCGGCAAAACACACCTCACCCGGCTCATGATTGAGTCCCTGCGCGCGGAAGGGCGCGACGCCGCCGGCTTCAAACCCGTCTCCTGCGGCGACCGCGATGACGGTCGCATCCTCGCAGAAGTTTCCGGAAACCTTTCTCTCGATGATGTGAACCCGCTCCACTTCGCCTCGCCCGTCGCACCCTACGTCGCCGCGCTCCTGGAAAACAAATCCATCGATCCCGCCACGCTCGTGGAGTCTTACCGGAATTTTTCCGAAGGCCGCGGCACCGTCCTCGTCGAGGGCGCCGGCGGCTGGGAAGTGCCGATTACGGAAAACTATCTCATCTCGGATCTCGCGAAGGATCTCGGCCTGCCCGTCATCCTCGTCGCCGCAAACCGCCTCGGCGCGCTCAACCACATCCTGCTCACCCTCGCCGCCATCAAGGCGAAAGGCCTCACCTGCGCCGGGATCATCCTCAACCAGCTTGAGGACGAGATGGACACCCCCATGATCACCAATAAGGGCATCCTCACCTCCCTAACCAAAACCCCCGTCCTCGACCACATCATCCACAACCAGGACTTCCTCTCCCCCGATCTCATGGACGTCCTCATGGCATGATCTTCCTCTTCCTTGAGGTTTAAAGTTTAAATTTTAAAGTTTCATGCCCTCCAAAAATTTCCACGTCCGCCAAGCCGCCGTCTCCGCCCTCCGCGCCTGGGCGAAGGGGCATGATTACGCGGAAAGCCTCGTCGAGCGCCACGCGCAGCGCCGCATGCTTTCCTCCGCAGATCGCGCCCTCTTACAGGCCATCCTCTTCGGCGTCCTCCGCCATCGCCGCGTCCTCGACCATTGGATCGGCAAACTCCGCCATGGCAAGCTCGACGCCGACACCCGTGATATCCTCCGCGTCGGCCTTTGCCAGATCCTCATCCTCAACATCCCCGACCACGCCGCCGTCAACGAAACCGTCGAGGCCGGCAAAACCTCCGTCCGCCCGCTCATCAATGCCGTCCTCCGCAAGGCGATCTCCTCCCGCAAACGCCTGATGGAGGAGCTCGACGACATGCCGCCCGCCGTCCTCCACTCCCACCCAGACTGGCTCTACAACCGTTTCCGGAAATCCTTCGGCAAGGAAACCGCCATCGCGATCATGGAGTGGGACAACCAGCCCGCCGAAACCTTTTTCCGCCTCAACCCGCTCGCCGCAGCCCCCGAGGAAATCCCCGGCGAACCGCTCGACCACGCGCCCGGCTATTTCGAACTCACCGGCAAGCTCCCCACCCAGCTCCTCGCCGAGGGCAAGCTCTACATCCAGGATCCAGCTACTAGACATTCCGTAGAACTGCTCAACCCACAGCCCGGCGAGAAAATCCTCGATGCCTGCGCCGCCCCCGGCGGCAAGGCCTTCCTCATCGCCGCCGCACTCGGAGGCGGCGCAGGCCTCACCTGCACGGACTCCAACGAAAAACGCCTCCCGCGCCTTGAGGAAAACCTCGCCCGCCTCCACATCCAGGCCGATGAAATTTCCGTCCACGATTGGCGCAAGCCCGCCCCCGAACGTTTCCACGGAGCCTTCGACGCAATCCTGCTCGACGTCCCCTGCTCGAACACCGGCGTGATCCGCCGCCGCGTCGATGTCCGCTGGCGCCTCCAGCCCTCCGACATCGATGACCTCGCGGTGATCCAAACGGAAATCCTCAACAACGCCCTCCCCTGCCTCAAGCCCGGCGGACGCATCGTCTATTCCACTTGCTCCATTGAAGACGCGGAAAACACCGACCTCGTGAAAGCCTTCGCCGTAACCCACGGCCTCAAGCTCGGAAAAACCGTCCGCATCCTCCCCACCGAGCACGGCACCGACGGTGCCTTCGCCGCCGTTCTGAAAGTGGCTGGGACTTGAAGTCCCAGTCCGTCGAGGGGACATCCTGTCCCCCGTCTTTCTTAACCCCATGACCATCGCAAAGACCGTCGCCCTCCTCCTCGCGTCGAACGTTTTCATGACCTTCGCCTGATGTGAATCATACCCCCACCCGCAGATCCCGGATGCTCCACAGCGTCCCCGCCGCCGGAGCGCCGCTGCCCCGCATCCGCCGCGCCCCATCCTTCCTCCTCTCCGTAAACCTCTCCCGCGCACCCACAAACGCCTCGTTCACGAACGCTTTGCTCCCAATCACCGCTCCGTCCGTGAAATACCTCACCCGCTTCATCAACATCCCGGCCATCCCGAGATCCGGCAAGACGGTTTCGTTGTCCTCCGACTCCAGCATCTCCGCCGTGTTCTTGGTGACCGCATGAGCCTTCTTTCTTGTGTCTTGTGTCTCAAAGTCTTGTGTCTTCCCTGGCTTCCTGCCGAGTGCCATGCCCATCGCACGTCGGTAAATCCGTGAAACCTCCTTCCATTTCTCCGCCTCAAATCCCACTCCCTTGTGGCTCATACAGGCCCGCACAATCCCTTCCCGAGCCTTTTTTCCGTTGCCTTTCGCACCGCCACCCACCGCCTCGCCATAGCTGCTCCAGCGGTAATCCGCTGGATCGGAAACCATTCCCGCCCGCACCGGATTCAAATCAATGTAAGCCGCGATCGTCCGCGCCGCCGTTCCGCTCTCCACGATCACGCTCTTGAAGCGATCCTCCCACAAAGTACCGCTGCGCTTGTGCCTGCCGTTGAACCATTTCGTAAAACGCTCCAGCAGTGATTTCATAAACCAGCTCAAATCATGCATCCGCCGCGTGTAGCGCAGGCGGATTTCCGCTACTCGCGCAGCGGCTTCCCTCCTGGACATCGCCACTTCCTCGTCTCGCGTCAAAGGTACACCCGCCTCATCGACAGGTGCGAGTTCGAACTCCCCGCGCTCCCGTTCCTTAGCTGCCTCCTCCATTTCCCTGACGATCTCCGCCACCTGCGCCTCGCCGTAGAAAACACCCAACCTCTCAAACAAAACCCCGTCCGAAATCCCACCCTCCGGAACCGGCGTCACCTCCAGCAGGATGTGGAAGTGATTGGACATCAGGCAGTAAGTCAGCACACGGCAGCCCGTGAACTTCTCGCACATGCGCATCAGCATCCGGAAATGCTCCCGCTCCTCCTCACCCAGCAGGAACACACGCCCCACTACGCGCCCCACGACATGGTAGATCTCCGGCTTCGACCCCGAATTCTTCCACGGCGCGATCCATCGTCTGCGGTTGTTCCTGCTCATCTCGCGCCCACTCTACCCATCCGAATCCCCGGCGCAAGGGGATTCTCTTCAAAAAGCCTGGCTTTTTGTGACAGTAACCCACGGCCTCAAGCTCGGAAAAACCGTCCGCATCCTCCCCACCGAGCACGGCACCGACGGTGCCTTCGCCGCCGTTCTGAATGTGGCTGGGACTTGAAGTCCCAATCCGTCGAGGGGACATCCTGTCCCCCGTCTTTCTTAACCCCATGACCATCGCAAAGACCGTCGCCCTCCTCCTCGCGTCGAACGCTTTCATGACCTTCGCCTGATGTGAATCATACCCCCACCCGCAGATCCCGGATGCTCCACAGCGTCCCCGCCGCCGGAGCGCCGCATGAACATCCGGAAATACTCCCCCTCCACGTCCCCAACCACGTCCCCAACCACGAAGCGCCGATCCACCACCCAGTAAATTCAGTGGTAAATCGCAGGCTTCCCCTGCTTGACCGCCCATTCCGCCAGCCATCTTGCCTTGCGCATGGAGCCACACTATCCGCCTGAACTTCCCGCGCAAAAAGATTCTTAATATTTTGTCTATCCTTTTGAAATGTGTCCCTTTGAAATGTTGGAGCGATCATTTCAGGGGAAGTTTTCCACACCGATCGATTGTGTCCCTTAGCGATTCTTAGCGATTGGTGTCGTGCTGATCGCTTGGGAATACAGATTCAATTGCCGTGCCGCTCGTGGGCAGATTTGATGGCGGATTTAAGTGTGTCACTACCTGTTAAGACAGTGCTTCGACTTCTTGCCAGTTTTTCGACCGCAGCTGGCTCGAGGGTGCTCAGGCCGCGCAGGTTGATCCAATCCACCTCTTTCCCACTCGCCAGTGCCGAGGCGGTGGCGGCGTCTAGGGTGCTTAGGCCTCCGAGGTCCAGAGAACGAACCCTTCCACTTACCAGCGCCGTGGCGGTAGCGGCGTCGAGGGTGCTTAGGCCGCGCAGGTCGAGACTATACACCTCTTTCCCACTCGCCAGTGCCGAGGCGGTAGCGGCGTCGAGGGTGCTTAGGCCTCCGAGGTCCAGAGAACCAACCCTTCCACTTACCAGTGCCGTGGCGGTGGCGGCGTCGAGGGTATTCAGGCCGGGGAGGTAGAGAGATCCCAGCTTCCCGCTCCCCAGAGCCGTAGCGGTAGCGGCGTCGAGGGTATTCAGGCCGGGAAGGTGGAGACCCTCACGTATCTTCCCACTTGCCAGCGCAGAGGCGGTGGTGGCGTCTAAAATGCTCAGGCCGGGGAGGGTGAGAGATCTCACGTTCCCACTCATCACCAGCGCCGCGGCGGTGGCGGCGTCGAGGGTGCTCAGGCCGGGGAGCAAGAGGAAGAATCCATCGAACTTCCCACTTGCCAAAGCTTTGGCCGTGGCGGCGTCGAGGGTGCTAAGGCCGGGGAGGGAGAGGATGAATCCATCGAACTTCCCACTTACCAAAGCTTTAGCCGTGGCGGCGTCGAGGGCGCTAAGGCCGGGGAGGAACAAAAATTCGCGAAAGCGGTTCAGTACGACATAGAGGGATGGGGGGATGTCTTGCCCAGAATGAATGTTCATATCGAAATCTTCCAACCTCCGCATCAATGCCCCGATTTGGTTCTGGTTGTATCCCATCTCCGCGAGTAAGGCGCGCATTTTGGCGGGTTCCTGCATATAATCACTTAGGCTCGGCTGTCCCTCTTTTTCGCGGATGATCCGCGCGGCTTCTTCCGGGGTGAGGCTGCGGATGCTCAGCCATGGGTCCTGCGGGCCGTCGAGTTGGCGGGTTCTTGGTCTTTTACCGGAGCGCTTGTTCATTTCCCTCGATTGGGTTTCCAGGTTGCGGGTTTCGGCCTATTGATGCTCTTTGCTCGCCTGGGAGAGATCATGGCATAGCATGGCGGCGGGAACGAGGAGGGCGGCGCAGGCCGCGGCGGTGAGGATGGTTTTGGTTTTCATGAGTAGTGTGAATTGACCGAGTGCGGGCAGCAAGGATGTGGCGGTGCCCGGGGAGGCGCTGGCGGCGAGCTTGAGCACGGTGGGCGCGGCGGTGCCGGTCGTGGCCGCGCGGGTGATGGCCGCGACGAGTTTTGGCGCGAGGACGGCGGCCGGGCTGTGTCCGGCGAGCATGGTGGTGAGGGCGGCGGCCGCCGGGCCGGTGCCCAGTCCGCGGCGCAGCAGGCGGGCGCGTAGCATCTCGCGGGGGCGCTCCACATTGGCAGTAAGGTGGCAGTAAGGTGCGTCCCTTTCTCATTATTGAGGTGGCAGTCATTGCGTCCCTTTCTCATTGTTGGCAGTAAGGTGGCAGTAAGGTGCGTCCCTTTCTCATTGGTCCCTTTCTCATTCAATACCTACACGCTCGAAACCAGATGGCGAGGATTTTTTCGCAGTAAGGGCGTCCCTTTTTCATTCCCTTTTTCATTCCCTTTTTCATTCCGTCCCTTTTTCATTCGTCCCTTTTTCATTACCAAACAGAGGACAAGGAGGTCGGGCGCGGGGTGGGCTGCCAGCGCAGCTTCGAACTCTTCGAGGCAGTCGCTCGGTCGCCCGCCTTTGCCTTCATTGATGAACTTGACCTCATTCGCCCAATGACTGCCCGAGATCGAAGCCCAGTGGTGATGCCGAGCGTGTTCCGGGAAGTAGTTTCCGGCGGTGAGGGAATCCCCGTAAAGCAGCACCCGTTTTTTTACGCGGTCACGGGTCTGGGATCTTTTCTCCACCGGCCAAACTACGGCAGAGGCCGTCCCTCGCTCATCCAAAGCACGGGCAAACTGGGGTCGAACTCGGTGCCATCGATGCGCATGACGCTTTCCAACACCGGGTGTTGTTGGAGGATCTGGTTCCAGTCCGCCAAAGTCAGTTGCCACTTTTGCCCTTGGCGGATTTTCGAGGCGTAGAGCAACGAGCGGTTTTTGAAGGCCCAGCCGATGACGTAGGCGCGGGTCTTATCGGTTCCCGGAAAGGGCTGCCCGGCCTGCACGACGACCGTGGTCAGGGCATCCGCATACAGGCTGGTTTTCGGGTTGGGGAGCACCGAGACGAATTCGATGGTGCCGACGGTGGTGAATTTTGCCGGGACAGCTGCGGTGGCGGGTGTCAGGGGTTTGGGGGCGGACGCCGGGCCCGGGGCGGGTGCGCTGGACGCCGTGGATCGTGCCACTCCCGGAGGGACATCGAAAAAGAGGCCGGCCAGCGTGGGATAACCATCCTTGAAGAGGAACCGCACCCGTCCCTTGACCCGGAAAATCGCATAGACCCCTTTATCGCCGTATTCGACTCTCTCTGCGGGCAACAGCGTTTTGCGGTTGGCGGGATCCGCGTTTTGCACCTCGATGGTCGTCCAGCCTCCTACCTTGGCCAAGGCGGCGACATACAGCGCCACCTGATGCTCGTTTTCGTCCTGAAAATTGACATCCACGCCGAAGGTTTGGCTTATGTGGTTTCGCCAGACGGAGGTGCTCCGCTGGTTCGCGCCCGTGGAAGGAAGGAGCAGACAATTCGGCCCTTGAATCCCTTTCGGGAAAGTGGTCGGGTTGGCATGCAGGATCGACTCCTCGTCTTTGTAAACCAGACTGCCCGGCTCGTTGATGGTGGGGTAAACCTGGGGGCTTCCGTTCAGCAGCAGAGCCGGGGGCAATTGGGGTTCCTGCCCCACGATGAAACAGCCTTCTGCGCCATATTTCCCTTTCCAGTCGCCGAGGGTGGTTTCATCGGTGCCGACGAATTTGGCCGACGGCTCGACGACGTCACCTTTCGCGTCGGGAAACGGGATCGCGACCCATTCCCGCAACAGCTGGTCCATCACCATCGCCATGACAATCACGCGGGGTTGTTTCGGCTCGCGGATCCAGCGCTCGGCATAGCGGCGGGGCATAAAGTTGGCCCCGCCGTTTTCGGCGCGGTGCGGCACGGGGAATCCCACCTCGCGCGAAAGATGCTCGGCAAAGTTTGTCCCCACGATTTTCCCCGGACGATCGTGAGCCTGGCTGTCACCAAGAATCAACAGCGGGTCGATCCGGTCTCGGAGACCGTCGGTGGTATCGAGCGGGGCTCCGTTGTAGAGAATTTGAGTTTGCGTGATGGTCTCCGGGATATTCAACGCGGACACCCTGTCCTGGGGAATCTCGTTGGTCTTCAAATAGGTCAGCGGCGTGGGCACGCTCACCTGCTCCTCCGAGAAACGGCTCTTGCCGGATGCCGCCTTCCGGATGAAATCGTAGCGCTGCAGCCGCTCGGCCGCGAGGCGGGCACCGATATTTTTGCCGGTGGAAGCCCAGTGGTGGTCGAAGAGATTGAGCGGATCGTCCTCCGGATTTTTCGCCAGCTGTTCCTCGAAGGCCGTCCGCATATCGATGACCTCGATACCATCCTCCAGCAGGTCGATCAGGATCTGGGTGTAGGCGGGCCAGATGTCGTCACCGGGCTTGATCTCTCCCGGCAGGAGCTTGTGGCCATGCAAGACCACTTGGCTGACCACCGGCAGCACAATCAGGTCGATCCCCCGCCCGGCCAGTTGCCGGTGGAAAAGTCTCAGTCCCTCCAGCGAGGCCCCCTCGCCTTCGAGACCCTCGTTGCCCACCAGGCGATTGATGTCCGCAATGCGAAAAACCCCCGGGAAAAGGTCGGTTTTTCCTTTCTCTGCACTGATGCCCCGCAACTTTCTCTGGAACTGTTGGCGCGTGGAATCGGAGAGCTGCCGCTGGCTCCGCATTTTCAGATCGGCCAATTGTTTTTCGATATCGGCCTGCCGCCGGGCGGCCTCCTGTTCCGGCGAGCCATGCGCAGGGATCGCAAGGCAGGCAAAAAACAGGAGCAAGGACGCGATGAGACCTTTTGGGCCAGCGGTCGCATGGGGATGGGTTGCCAAGGAAGTCACAAAGAACATTTTGTTTGTGGCACTGGGCAGCGCTCCAGTCAAGTCTCTTTCGAGCCTGCCCGGGCAATTGGCAAATTCGGTAAATGTGGGCGAAAGTTGCACCCAGAGCGACAGGACCCCATGGAGCATGGGCGTCCCGCCCGTGTGGGCGTTGGTTTGGCAGCGAAAGCCAGTCTCCAAACAGGCGAGACGCCTGTTCTCCCTGCTATTTGCAACTTTCTGAGATGCATTCGGCAAATGTGGTATATAACCTTTTACATCGACAGAGTTCGCCAGCCTTGGATATCGGGCTGGCACGAAATACTTCCCATCAGGACAACATCATCCCCTCATTCCCTATGAAATCTCGTTCAAATTCCACCGGACGCTCCCCCCATTCCCAATCGATCTCGTTCTTGGTCCTGTGCCTATGCGTTTTGAGCACCCTTGGGGCTCGGGCATCTTCGATACCGCAGTGGGATGGACTTCGAGCCTTGGAAACGGAGTATCGCGTTGTCGATTTGCCCGGGGAGTTCCAAGGTTTGCCTGCCGTGGCCATACCCCGCGGTGACAGTAAAAATCCGGGCGCGGCCTACAGCTTCGAGATCGACGCCCCCGCCACGGTCTTCATCGGCGTTCAGCGCCGCGGCCAATCCGCACCTCCCGCCGGATGGGAGCCGGCGAAGAACATCAAGCTCGAATGGAGCACAAATTATTTTGTCTGTCCCTTTGAAGCCTGCCGCCCTCGTGAAAGCCTTTGCCGAAAACCACGGCCTCAAGCTCGGAAAAACCGTTCGCATCCTCCCCACCGAGCACGGCACCGACGGTGCCTTCGCCGCCGTTCTGCGCGGGGCCCGGACTTGAGGTGATAGCCAACGGCGTGCTTGCCCGGCGAATTCCTCTCGCCATCCGGCTGGCTTTTCCTCCAAGCTCTTCCCATGAGAAATTTCCTGCTCCTGCTCATCACTCTCATTGTCCTGATCGCGGTCTTAGGAGGAGGCGGGGCGCTGTTCTACCTCGCGAAGACTTCGGAGATAACCCGCGTCGGCGCCACCCCGCCACCATCCTCGCCGGGAAACTGAATCCCGCTCACATGAGCCGCCCGTAGAGCGATCTCATCGCGCCGCGCCATTTCTCAAGGAACACGAGATCCCGGATCGCCGTCGCGGCATCGGATTCACCTTTTTCGATGGCAGGAAAACGTTCTTCACGCGCAGCGATTCCCACCTCGATTTCAGAAAGCAGGTTTTTTACTTTCTCCCTAGCGCCCATCTGCCGCACCTCGGCCATGCCTTTCGCGAGCGCCGACTGCGCCACGTCCGCTGATTGGATGGCCGTCTCCGCCTCGGCTCCCGTTTCCGCCACTTTCTGGAAAAAATCCACCAACTCCCCCGCGATGGTCCCGCGCGGAGCGGTCTCCACACCTTTCACCCGCAACCATTCGCGCAGCCGTTTCGCCGGGCTTTCCAACACCTCCCGCGCATCCCGCAGCGCGGTGAACTCCGCCTCATCGCCTCCCCCGTCCGGATGCGAAACCGCCGCCCGCTCCCGGAACGCCTCGCGGATCACACCCGCAGTAATCACCAGCGACACCTCCAGCCCCAATTTTGCGAACGCATTCATTTCACGCCGCGAAACTCTCCCCGCACGAGCAGGTCACCACCGCGTTCGGGTTGCTCACCTTGAATCCGCCTTGCTGGAGATCATCGGAAAAATCCAGCTCGCTACCGCTTACGAAAAGCGCGCTCTTCGGATCGATCACTACGTTCACCCCATTGCTCGGCACTAAGATGTCCCGGTCGCGAGGCCCGTCCACCAGATCCATCTTGTATTGCAGCCCCGAGCACCCCCCGCCGATCACCGCGATCCGCAACGCGCCCCCCGCCCGACCCTGTTTGTCGAGCAAACCGCGCAAATGGCTCGATGCGTTCTCCAGCACCCTCACCAGCTTTTCATTGCCGATCTTGTAATTCACAGAATTCAACGAAGGGAAACTGGAACCGCACAACTTCTCAGTCAAACACCAATCGATCGCCATGTCATCGCAACTCTTCCTTGAAGTTTGGGTCTTGAAGTTTGAAGTTTTCTCCCATGCCCGACGAGCTGGATCTTTTCGCCAACTTCCCCACGCCCGAATCGCGCGTCGCGGAGCTGCGGCAGCTCATCGACCACCACAACCAGCTCTACTACACCGATGCCGAGCCGGAAATCTCCGACGCCGAATACGACAAGCTCTTCCGCGAACTCGAAAACCTCGAAAAACGCCACCCCGCCCTCGCCGATCCCAACTCGCCCACCCAACGCGTCGGCGCGAAACCCCTCGACGGCTTCTCCCAGATCCAGCACCCCGTCCCTATGCTCAGCATCGACGATGTGTTCGAGCTGAAAGACTCGGACACTCCCGAAGCCGAGCTCATCGCCTTTTACAAACGCCTCCAGAAAAACCTGGGCCGTGAGGAAATCACCGTAACCCTGGAGCCAAAAATCGACGGCGTGGCCGTGTCCCTTTGCTACGAAAATGGCTCCCTGAAATACGCAGCCACCCGCGGCGACGGCACCACCGGCGACGACGTCACGCAGAACGTCCGCACGATCCGCAACATCCCGCTCACCCTGAGTAGCGGCGATCTTCGGTCGCCGATCTCCGAACTCCACTTCTCCCCCCCACCTTCCCCAAACTCCTTGGCGGAAGACGAAACCCCGTACCGAACCTCCGCCCCCGCCACCGGCATTGACTTCGAATCCATCCTCCCCTATGAAACAACACATGAGCACGCAGCAGAAAATGCCCCTGTCCCCGGAACACATCCGCAAGGCTCGCCACAAAGCCTGGCTCGAAGGCTTCAAGAAGACTCCGCAGGAAATCATGGAGACAATGTGGCGCAACGGATCCGACGTGAAACCGAATCCATTCTTGAATGGGGAACTCACACTCGTCGACTCCTCAACCTTCAGGAAATTACTCGCCTCACAGAAGGTTGGATAAAGCTAGCCGGTCAATCCGAGCACACCGTCTTCCTGGCGGAAAAATATCTCCGCGTCGTCAAGTTCACCCTCCCCCCGAATTTCGGTGCACAGGGCAGCGTCCGTTATCTCCGCAACATCGTCGCCTGCAACCGAATCTTCGGCGACGACATCTGGTTCCACGGCATCCTCCTCACCGAGCAAGGCCCCGCCTTCGTCATTTCCCAGCCCTACGTCGATGGCACCGAGCCTTCCTCCGGGGAAATTGACGATTGGTTCACCAACCAAGGCTACGAATCAAAAGGCCATAACCGCTGGTTCCACCCTGTCACCGGCGTCGACGTGGCCGACGCCCACACCGGCAACCTCATCAAATCCTCCGACGGCGAACTCATCCCCATCGACCTCCAAGTTCTCAAAGAGGGGGAAAAATTCAAACTTCAAAATTCAAAATTCAAAATTCCAGCTGTACTGGAAATCCGCGGCGAGATCTTTATGCCGAACTCCGCGTTCGCCGCTATGAACGAGGAGCGCGACGAAGCCGGCCTCCCTACCTTCGCGAACCCCCGCAACGCCACCGCCGGAACCCTCAAACAGCTCGATCCGAAAATCGTCGCCACCCGCCCACTCGCTTTCCTCGCCCACGGCCTCGGCGCTTATGAGGGGGAACTTTTGGAAACGGAAACCGATTTCCACGACCTCCTCGATTCCCTCTCCATTCCCCGCAACGAACCCGTCCGCATCGCCCGCAACCTCGGCGAACTCCTCGCCGGGGTGAAATTTTTCAGCCAACACCGGCATGACATCGACCACGCCACCGACGGAGTTGTGGTGAAAGTCCTCGACCGCGCCGAGCGCGAGCAGCTCGGTGCCACCTCCCGCGCCCCGCGCTGGGCCGCCGCCTACAAGTTCCTCCCCGAGCAAAAGGAAACCACCCTCCGCGATATCTCCATCCAGGTCGGCCGCACCGGCGTCCTGACCCCCGTCGCCGAGCTCGATCCCGTTCTCATCTCCGGCTCCACCGTTTCCCGTGCCACCCTCCACAACCAGGACGAGATCACCAAAAAAGGCATCTACATCGGCGCGAAAGTCCTCGTCGAAAAAGCGGGCGAGATCATCCCCGCCATCGTCAAGGTCATCGATCCGGATCCCGCGATCCCACCCTTCTCCCTCTACGATTTCGTCGCCGGAAAATGCCCCTCCTGCCAGGCACCCATCACCCAGGAGGACGGCTTCGTCGCCTGGCGCTGCACGAACTTCGAGTGCCCCGCCCAGGCCGTCACCGCCATCTCCCACTTCGCCGCCCGCAAAGCCCTCGATATCGACGGCCTCGGCGAAACCGTCGCCGAAGCCCTCGTCCGCCACGGCCTTGCGAAAAGCCCGCTCGACCTCTTTTCGCTCACCGTGGAAACCCTCGCGAACCTCAATCTAGGCACCGAGGAATCACCGCGCCGCTTCGGCGAGAAAAACGCCGCGAAGGTCATCGCCGCGCTCGAAGCCGCCCGCGCGAAACCCCTCCACAAATGGCTCTTCGCCATGGGCATCCGCCAGCTCGGCGAATCCGCCGCGAAGGAGCTTTCCCGGCTACACTCCTGCCTCACCGACTTACCTGCTTCTGAAATCCTAGCCGAGCTTCACACCGACACCCGCGCCGACGTGAAAAAGAAAAACCCGAAGCTCGAACACTACTCGATCACCGGTGATGTCGGTCCCGCCGTAGCCGAATCTACGCTCACCTTCTTCCGCTCCGAAGCTGGCCAGCGCACGCTCCAACGATTCGCTGAACTCGGCATCAACCCCACCTCGGACAATTACGCCCCCAAGCCCGCCGAAGCCCCTCACCTGCCCTTTACCGGGAAAACCTTCGTGATCACCGGCACCCTTTCGCAAGATCGCGACCATTTCAAAACCCTCATTGAAAAAAACGGCGGCAAGGTCTCAGGTTCCGTCTCGAAAAATACTGATTACCTCCTCGCTGGAGAATCGGCGGGGTCGAAGTTGGAGAAGGCGCGGCAGCTCGGCGTGGCCGTGCTCGACGAGCCCACATTCGGAGCCCTTCTCTGAACGTGGCGGCTCAGTTTTCAACATACGGGTATCCGCCTAGGTCGTCGCGGTAGAGTTCCATGACCCCCTTGAGCGAGATGCGTTCGTCATTGTATGGGCGAGGAGGGCGCGATGCTTCGGCATGAGTGCGAAGATTCCGGGCGTGGGAAAAATTCACCTCCTGAGAAATTTCTCCTCCGGCGGCACCTCGGCGGCGGTGGCTCTAGTGACTTCCAGCACGGCCTTGAGTGTTCCGTTTTCCTCGGGGAAAGTCATGGTGCCTGCCACTTTCACCCAGCCGTTGTCCGGGAGGAGGGGCGGTTCCTTGCCGAACTCCAGGATGATGGGGATCGCACGGGAGTCGGCTACGCAGCAGGTCATGAACATCCGGTAAAGCCGCATGCGCGTGCCGTTCGGGTTGTCGTTCTTTTCCTCAACGATGCGGCCTTCCGTCTCGATGGGCAGGCCGCCGATCACGTCCTGCAACTCCCGGTCGCCGGTGGCGAAGAACAGCTCCATGAGGCTGAACTGGAGGTATCCGTCGGCGGTTTTGCTGTGGGTATTCTCGATCTCCTCACGCGTCGGTGCGGGGAAGGCGGAGGCGAGAAAAGGTGTTTCGGAGGGCTGGACATCCTCGTAAAGGCCTTTGCGCGCGAGGGTGGCCTGAGAAAAACCATCCTTCGTCCATGCGGCGGAGAATCCGACCGGCAGGGTCATTAGAATCAGCGAGGCGAGCGGGGACATATCGCCGCCCTCGTGGTCGTGCTCCTCACCTTCGCCGTGGTCATGGCCGCAATCGGCCTCGCGGAAGGCTGTGAGGAGGTTGAAAAGGCCGAGCACGGCAAGCCCTAGTCCGCCCGCCATCGCGATGGGGCGGAAGTCCGGCGCAAGGTATTTCACGATGCGACCCGACTGGTAGAAGTAGAGGATCACTGCGGCCCAGAGCAGGACGGCGAGGGAAAACAGGATGCGGCGGATCACAGGGCTCAAGGCAGCACCACCTTTCCGAACCATGTTTCCCATGCCACCGCGACGACCCAGATGAACGCGAAAACCGACAGTGCCATAACTAGGATGAATTTCCGGCGCAGCACGGACTGGTAGAGGAAGATCAGCTTCACATCGAGCATGGGGCCGAAGACGAGGAAGGCGAGCTTCGCGCTCCAGGTGAACTTGGCCAGCGTGGCGGCGATGAACGCATCCGAGGTGCTGCAGAGACTGAGGATGAAGGCGAGCGCCATCAGTGCAGCGGGCGCGGCGGCGGGATTCCCCGCAAGGCTGTCCAGCCAGATCGCGCCGGGTGCGATGCCGGTGTTGAAAAGCGCGGTGATCGCCACGCCGATCGTGAAATACACACCCACATCCACGAAGTCCTTTTGCGCAGAACGCATCGCCGCAATCAGCCGGGAGTCGTCGGCTTTTTCGTGGGAATGGCTGTGATCGTGATCGTGGGGGTGGTCATGGCCGCAGCAGGAATGCGGCTCATCGGTTTTATGGGTCGTAAAGGACTTATTCTCGATGGAATCCGCGAGACTTTTCCGGAGGACGCGCCGCATCGCAATCCGCGAGACGATCAGACCCACGCCGACGGCGATGAGATAGCCAAGCAACATGCGCCCGCCGGTCATCGCCCACGGCGCCTGGCCTTGGAAGGCTTTCCATGTGCTCAGCGCGGTGATGGGGTTCACGATCGGCGCGGCGAGCATGTAACTGAGCGCACAACCCAGCGGCAGGCCTTTTCCTACGAGCCGCCGGATCACCGGCACGACGGCGCACTCGCAAACCGGGAACACCGCGCCAAGCAAACCGGAGACGAGGACGGCGAGGTTGCGGTTCTTCGGGAGGAAACGATCCATCGTCCCGGCGGGCAGGTAGATGTCGATGAAGCCGCTGATCAGGGTGCCGAGCAGGATGAACGGAGCACCCTCGAAAAGGATGCTAAGGAACGCCAATGCGAAATCCTGTCGGGCGTCTGCGTTCATCTGCATGAAGGCAAGACCGGTTGGGGACGGCTGGCAAGTTTCAAGCTGGAGTGATTGAAAATCATCGGCGGAGCCGACGGGGAGCACACGCGCCCTCGCGTGTAGCGGAGCGCGCCCTCGCGGTCCGCCGGCCGGGTTTATCATACGCGCCGCAAACCCAAATCCACACCCGCTCCATCTCCGGCCGGGTTCCCGGCGAGGGCACCGGAAACAACACGCGAGGGCACATGCGCTCCCCGCCAATTCAAACCATAATCGTTCGCGAAACTTCCGCTGCCGCTTCGTCGCCAGCCAGCAGTGCCACAAACGCCAGGCCGAACTCGATGGCTGTGCCCGCACCGCGGGAGGTCAGCAACTGCGAGCAATACACGCTGCGCTCATCGAGGGCATCAGGCAACTCTCCCCGCGTGGAGAAATGCGCGGTGAAATTCGCGTCATCCAAAAGACCCGCATCTTTCAGCAGCAGCGGCGCGGCGCAGATCGCGGCGATGAGCTTTCCGGAGGCATGGAACGCGCGGATCAAGGCGATGACCTCCGCGTTTTTCCGCAGTTCCATCACGGCCGGGCCACCGGGGAGAAGTAGGGCGTCGAAATCATCGCCGGAAACTTCACTAAGGAGAGCGTCGGCAATCACGCGGACGCCGCATTTTCCCGTGACCTTCACCGAGGAAACACCCGCCATCACGACTTCAATCCCGGCGCGGCGCAAAAGATCGACCGGCGCGATGGCCTCGATTTCCTCGAAGCCATTTTCCAGGAGGCAAAGCACCCGTTTCATTGCAGCCCCACCGCTTTCCTGACCCGCTCGAGGGTTTTCGCCGCCTCCTCGCGGGCGTGCTCCGCCCCTTTCCGCAGAACCTCATCCACATAACCGGGATCCGCCGCCAGCTCGTCGCGGCGGGCGCGCATCGGCGAAAAATAATCCCAATACGCGTCGGCGAGGCGTTTCTTGAAATCGCCGTAACCGATGCCGCCAGCCTCGTGATCCGCGATCATCTGCGCGAGGTCGGCTTCGGAAGCAAAGAGCTGATAGAGCGCGATCACCGTGGAGTCCTCGGTCGGCTTCGGGTCTTCCACGGGCGTGGAGTCGGTGACGATTTTCATTACTATTTTCCGCAACTTTTTCTCGTCGCCGAAGATGGGCAGGGCGTTGTCGTAGCTCTTGCTCATCTTCCTCCCGTCGAGGCCGATCACGAGTTCGGTCTCCTCGCGTATGATCGCCTCGGGCATCACCACGGTGCCTTCGCCGTAGGTTTCGTTGAGCTTCGTCGCGAGGCTGCGCGTGACCTCGAGGTGCTGCTTTTGATCCTTTCCGACCGGCACCTTGTTCGAATCGTAGAGCAGGATGTCCGCCGCCATCAGCACCGGGTAGGCGAAGAGCGCGTGGTTGGGTGAAATGCCCTGCGAGACCTTGTCCTTGTAGGAGTGACATTTGTTGAGCAGCGGCATCGGGCAGACGGTGGAAAGGATCCACGCCAGCTCATTGACCTCCGGCACCGCGCTCTGGCGGAAGAACACCGATTTCTCCGGATTCAGCCCGCAGGCGAGGAAATCGATGGCGAGTTCGCGGACATTTTCCCGCAGCGCCGCGGCATCGCGCCCTGACGTCATCGCATGGTAGTCCGCGATGAAATAAAAGCCCTCACCCTCCGCCTGGAGCTCCACGGCGGGCTTCATCGCGCCGAAGTAATTCCCGACATGCGGTTTCCCGCTCGGCTGCAATCCCGTCAAAATCCTCATGCGGGAAACATGCCTCCCGCCCCTCCCCACGGTCAAGCATCGCGCTGAGCCTCATCACACATCCAATTCAGAAAGTAGAACCACAGATGAACAGGATGAACGCAGATGAAGAGGATTGGTCTCGTAAAAAATTGATTTTCATAGGTATCCATCTGCGTCCATCCCGTATAGCTGTGGTTGAATCTTCTCCATCGGGCGGTGCCTCTTTATTTGAGGTTTGAAGTTTAAAGTTTAAGGTTTAAAAAAACCGCGCATGCGAATCCTCATCACCGGCGGTGCCGGCTTCCTCGGCTCCCATCTTTGCGAACGCCTTCTCAATGAAGGCAACGAGGTCATCTGCCTCGACAACTATTTCACCGGACGGAAACGCAACATCGCCCACCTGCTAGCGAACCCGTATTTCGAACTCGTCCGCCATGATGTGACCGAGCCGTTCAAGTTCGAGGTGGACCGCATCTACAACCTCGCCTGCCCCGCCTCACCGCCGCACTACCAGCACAACCCGATCAAGACCACCAAGACCTCCGTCCTCGGGGCGATCCATTGCCTCGGCCTTGCGAAACGAATTGGTGCGCGGGTTTTCCAAGCTTCCACCTCCGAGGTTTACGGCGATCCGGAAATCCATCCTCAGCCGGAATCCTACAAGGGTTCCGTCAACCCCATCGGCATCCGCGCCTGTTACGACGAGGGGAAACGCGTCGCGGAAACCCTGTTTTTCGACTACCACCGCCAGAACGGCGTTGATATCCGCGTCGTCCGCATCTTCAACACCTACGGCCCGCGCATGTTGCCGGATGACGGGCGCGTGGTCTCCAACTTCATCGTCCAGGCGCTGCGCGGCGAGGATCTCACCATCTACGGCGACGGCCTCCAGACCCGCTCCTTCTGCTACGTGGACGACCTGATTGATGGCTTCATCCGTCTCATGGAAAAGGAAGATATCACCGGCCCGGTGAACATCGGTAATCCCGGTGAGTTCACCATGCTGGAGCTGGCCGAGTTGGTGCTGAAAAAGGTCGGTGGAAAATCCAAGCTCACCCATTTTCCCCTCCCCGGCGATGATCCAAAACAGCGCTGCCCGGACATTACGCTCGCCCGCAAGGAACTCGGCTGGGAGCCAACCGTGAAACTTGAGGACGGGCTAGATCCCACCATAGATTATTTCCGGAAGCTGCTTGCTGAGGGATAGATATCTAGACCGCTTGGCAAAAGTCCTTACTGAAACGGAGAGTATGGATGGGATTGGATTCGTGCCGATTTGCGGAGTTGATTCAGCGTTCCTGCCTGTGAACCTAGAATTCGCAACTGCAGGGTCCGAATGAGGATTCGGTGCGACAAATTGGCGGTGGGGAGAATTACCATCCCAAGATCCGGTTCGTGGCCGTCCGTAGCGCGCTTTCTAGAATGGCCGCCTCAGCGTGGGTGAGCGGGATGCTGACTTTGCGCAGGGATTTATCTGCCTCCTCTTGGCGGGAAATCATGAGCGCGTAGGGTGCGCGTTCGGGATCGTCACGGAAGGTAAGTTCGAAGGCGCTGCTGGCCTTGTCGGTTTTGTGGAACAGCTTTGCCTGCGGGGTGCGGCCTTGCAGCGTGGCGAGAGCGGCTCCGATATCTGAGAACCCCCATTTCATGATGATCTTGCTGTCCCAATCGAACTGCTTCTCGCCGCTCTGCGCCGCAGCCTCGACAAAGACCGCGCCTTTCTCCGCATTGAGGTTGAAGCGGACGACACCGCCGGTGCCGCGCTGGTTGGGTTTGTAGATCGCGTATCCGTTGGAATACGCCTTGGTGGTTTCTGTCTTGGTGGTTTCAGGATATGTGGTGTCGTTCATAGTTTGTTCAAAAGAACACTAACTAAGCTTACCATGCAAGAATTATTTTTCAGCGCTTACTCTACGGTATCTTCCACGTCGGTTTCGGATGTATCCGCAGACACGCTGTCCTCGCCATCCGGGATGACGAGGGAGATGTCCTGGAGTTTCTCGCCGGGCTTGAGGGTGAGGAGTTTCACGCCCTGGGCGTTGCGGCCGGTTTCGCGGATCTCGTTGACGCGGATGCGGATGGACTGGCCGGTGGAGGTCATGAGCATCAGCTCGTGGCTGTCCTCGACGGAAAGTGCGCCGACGAGCGGGCCGGTTTTATCCGTGACCTTCATGGTGATGATGCCTTTGCCGCCGCGCGATTGCTGGCGGTATTCGGCGAACGCAGTGCGCTTGCCGAGGCCGTTTTCCGAAGCGACGAGGAGGGTGTGGTTTTCCTCTACGAGCGCGAGTCCGACAACGTAATCCCCCTCGACCGGGCGGATGCCCATGACGCCCTGCGAGGAGCGGCCGAGCGGGCGGGTGTCCTGCTCGGAGAAACGGAGGCTGATGCCCTCGTGCGTGACGAGGATCACCTCGTTGTCGCCGGAAGTCAGGGTGCAGCCGATCAGTTCGTTCTGCTCCTCGAGGATGATGGCAATGATACCGGCCTTGCGGTAGTTGCGGAATTCGTTGACGGCGGTCTTCTTGACCTTGCCGGTGCGGGTGGCGAAGAACACGTAGCCCGCGTCCTCGCGGAAGGTGATGTCGTTGCCATTTTCATCGACCGTGCGCTCAAGCCGGAGCATGGCGGCGATCTTCTCGTCGGGCTGGAGGTCGAGGACGTTGCGGATGCTGCGGCCAACGGAGGTGCGGGAGCCCTCCGGGAGTTCATAGACGCGCTCGACATAGAGGCGGCCGGTGTTGGTGAAGAACAGCAGGTAATCGTGAGCCTGCACGGAGAAAAGGTGCTCGACGAAATCGTCCTCGACGTCTTTCGCGGTGGCCTTGGTTTCCATGCCCTTGAGGCCTTTGCCGCCGCGGCCCTGGAGACGGTATTCGGTGGCGGGCGTGCGCTTGATGTAACCGCGGTGCGAGAGGGTGACGATCATCGCGTCGTTGGCGATGAGATCCTCCATGGCCACCTCACCGACTTCCGCGACGATGGGGCATTTACGGGGGGTGGCGTACTTCGCCTTGATCGCCTGCAGCTCGTCCTTGATGATAGTCAGCACACGCTCCTCGCGGGCGAGGATGTCCATGAGGTCGGTGATCTCGACGAGGATGCCGTCGTATTCGCCCTTGATCTTGTCGCGCTCGAGGCCGGTGAGCTGATAGAGGCGGAGTTCGAGGATCGCGTTCACTTGGCGCTCTGAGAAAACGTATTGATCGCCCTGCACGGCGGCCTGCGAGCGCAGAAGGATGCCGAGACCTTCGGCGGTGGCGGCGCTGAAAGGGTAGGCGGCTAGGCGCTCGCGGGCTTCGTCGCGGTTTTTCGAATCGCGGATGATCTTTATGAAATCGTCGAGATGACCTAGCGCGAGTAGATACGCTTCTAACAGCTCGGCGCGTTCCTCCGCTTTCCCTAACAGGTAGCGGGTGCGGCGGATGACGACCTCGCGGCGGTGCTCGATGTAGCAGTCGATCGCCTCCTTGAGAGAAAGCTGCTTCGGGCGTTGCTGGTGGATCGCCAGCATGTTGACGCTGAACGAGGTTTCCAGCGCGGTGAGCTTGAAAAGCTGCGCGACGACGACCTGCGGGCGGGCGTCACGTTTCAGCTCGATCTCGATGCGAGTTTCTTCATCGGAAAGGTCGCGCATGCCGGAGATGCCGGTGAGGGTTTTCTCGTTCACGAGTTCCGCGATGCGCGTCTGCAGCACGGCACGGTTTACGCCGTAGGGCACCTCGCGGATGATGATCATCGACTTGCCGTTCTCGTTTTCCTCGATCTCGACCTTGCCCCGGAGACGCATGGAACCCCGGCCGGTGCTGAAATAATCCTGGATGCCGCGGATGCCGCGGATTTCGCAGGCGACCGGGAAATCCGGCCCCTTGATGTATTGCATCAGGCCAGGGAGGTCAATTTTCGGGTCGTTGATCATCGCGCAGATGCCATCGATGACCTCGCCAAGATTGTGCGGGGCGAGGTTGGTGGCCATGCCGACGGCAATGCCGGTGCCGCCATTGACGAGGAAGTTCGGGAACGCGGAGGGCAGCACCGAAGGCTCCTGGAGGGTGCCGTCGTAGTTCGGCTGGAAATCGACTGTGTCCTTATCGAGGTCTTCCATCATCGCCATGCCGAGCGGATGGAGGCGCGCCTCGGTGTAACGCATCGAGGCCGCGGCGTCGCCCTCGACCGATCCGAAGTTACCCTGCCCATCGACGATCAGCTCGCGCATCGACCATGGCTGGCCCATGTTCACGAGGGTGGAGTAGATCGAGGAATCGCCGTGCGGGTGGTAATTACCCATCGTTTCACCGACGATTTTCGCGCATTTCACATGGGACTTGGAGGGCGTCACGCCGAGCTGGCGCATTGCGAAAAGGACGCGGCGCTGGGAGGGCTTGAGGCCGTCGCGCACATCGGGCAGAGCCCGGGAAATGATGACGGACATCGAGTATTCGAGGAAGGACTGCGAGAGTTCCTCGGCGACGTTGATGGGCTTGATGGAGTCGTTGGACATGGGGAAAAGTTACTGGGGAAGGAGTGGGTTCCATACTTCGGTGAATCCGAAGCCTTGGAAATGTTTTACGTTCGCGGTGGCGAAATGGGTGACTCCGTGATGGCGGAGCGTGAGGGCGAGGCGGGCGTCGATGATTTCGCGGATGCCGGATTTGGCGGTCGCGGCCCATTTCCAGAGTTTTTGCGAAATCCCAGGATCGTAATCCATGTGACGCCAGCCGGTGTCCAGCCTCAATCGGCCGCAATAATCCGAAGCCTCTTTCGAGGTGAAAGGCTTTCTGAAAATGGCGGGGTTACGGAGCTGCATGTAGATCTCGATCATCACGAGTTCGCATAGGGCAAAGTCCCCGGAGCTACCGACTGAATCCTCGAAAAAACGGATGGCGGCCTCCTGATAAGGTGAATCCGGGTCCGCCGCGTAAACGAAGAGATTGGTGTCGGCACTTAACATTTGGTCGGTTCGTCCCATTTGAATCGTGCCTCGATCGCCTCGGCCTCGACGTTGATGGTTGCGGGATCAACTTTATGCCCTCCACTGCCACGAGGTAAAACCGGAAATTTCCAAGGTTTTTTCGGCTCCAGATCCTCGGGAAAAGTTTCCACATACTTTTCCATCTCGCGACGGACGATCTCCGCGAGGGAGATGTCCTTCGCCTTCGCGATGCTGCGAAGCCGCTTGAAAAGGGGATCAGGTAGCTGGATTTGCGTTCTGGTCATGTCGTCAAAGTAATGTATGAGACAATCAGGCGTCAAGTGGGGTGTGGCGCGGCGCGCAAAGTACGCGGCGTCGGGAGGGCTTGATGGGGTAGTGGGACATGGTTGGCCGGATGATCCCGCAGACGAAGGCCTCCGGGGGGGAGATACTGTCCGGTAGGCACGGCGCCCGCAAGCCCTTTGAAGAGTGGGAATCCCTCGGAAAAGGGCTGGTTCAGCGCGTTTTCAGGAGGATCGGGCTGCAACGTCTCTTGTGAAGCGCTTGATCAATAGGCAATGCTTACTTCCCAAACACCACCTGTCCACCCTCCATCTCCGCGCGAATCACATCGCCATCGACGAATTTTCCTTCAAGCACATCCAGAGAAAGCGGATCTAACAGATGATGCTGGATCGCCCGTTTCAGGGGGCGCGCGCCATACACCGGATCGTATCCCTGGTTGCCGACGAATTCCTTCACCTCTTCGGAAAGCGCGAGGCCTAGCCCCTGTGCCGCGAGGCGTTTCCTCACGCGTTCCAGCTGGAGATCGACGATGGTTGTGAGATCCCCTCGGTTGAGGCGGTCGAAGATCACGATCTCATCGATGCGGTTGATGAACTCCGGGCGGAAATGGCCGCGCAGCGCCTCGGTGACCAGCGCCTCGCGCTGCTCCGCGTTGTCCTCGTTGAGGATGAACTGCGAGCCGATATTCGAGGTCATGATCAGCACGGTGTTGCGGAAATCCACCGTCCGCCCCTGCCCGTCGGTGATGCGGCCGTCATCCAGCACCTGGAGCAGAACATTGAAGACATCGGGATGCGCTTTCTCGATCTCATCGAACAGCACGACCGAATACGGTTTACGCCGCACGTGCTCGGAAAGCTGCCCGCCCTGGTCGTAGCCGACGTATCCCGGAGGCGCACCGATCAGCCGCGAGACGCTGTGTTTCTCCATGTATTCCGACATGTCGATGCGGATCATCGCGCCTTCGTCGTCGAAAAGAAATTCCGCGAGCGCCTTGGAAAGCTCGGTTTTCCCGACACCGGTAGGCCCCAGGAAAAGGAAGGACCCGATGGGGCGGTTCTCGTCCTGCAAGCCCGCCCGCGCGCGACGCACCGCATTCGCCACGGCCTTGATCGCTTTTTTCTGACCCACCACCCGGTCGCCGAGCCGCGCCTCCATGGTCACGAGTTTCTGTTTCTCGCCTTCCTGCAAACGGTTCACCGGGATGCCCGTCCATGAGGAAACGACGCGCGAAATATCCTCCTCGGTGACCTCCTCCTTGAGCATCGCGCCGTTTTTCTGAAGCTCCAGCAAGCCTGACTGCGCCGTCTCCAGCGCCTTCGCCGCCTCGGGTAAATCGCCGTATTGGATCTGCGAGGCGCGCGTCAGATCGCCGATGCGCTGCGCCTTCTCCACATCGGTCTTGAGCGAGTCGATCTTCTCCTGGGCGATTCGCACCTGGTCGATGACCGCCTTCTCATTGCGCCACTGCGCCATCAGGCCGGAGGATTGCTCTTTGAGGTTCGCCTGTTCCTCCTTCACCTTTTCCAACCGCGCTTCAGAGGCCTTGTCCTTCTCTTTCTCCAGCGCCTTTTTCTCCATCTCGAGCTGCATGATCTGCCGCTCCAGCACATCGATTTCGGTCGGCATCGAGTCGAGTTCGATTTTCAAACGCGAGGACGCCTCATCGATCAGATCCACCGCCTTGTCCGGCAGGAAACGGTCGGAAATGTAGCGATCGGATAGCACGGCCGCGGCGACGATCGCGCCGTCCTGAATGCGCACGCCGTGATGGACTTCGTAGCGTTCCTTCAGCCCGCGCAGGATCGCGATGGTGTCCTCAACAGACGGCTCGCCGACCATCACCGGCTGGAACCGACGCTCCAGCGCCGCGTCTTTCTCAATGTATTTCCGGTATTCCTCCAGCGTCGTCGCGCCGATGGCATGCAGTTCACCGCGCGCGAGCTGGGGCTTGAGCATGTTTGATGCGTCCGCCGCGCCCTCCGCCGCACCGGCGCCGACGATGGTGTGAAGCTCGTCGATGAAGAGGATGATCTTGCCCTCCGCCTCGGTGACCTCTTTCAAAAACGCTTTGAGCCTTTCCTCGAACTCGCCGCGGAATTTCGCGCCGGCCAGCATCGAGCCGATGTCCATAGAGACGACCTTCTTGTCCTTCATGGAGTCCGGCACGTCGCCGGAAACGATGCGCCGCGCCAGCCCTTCCACGATGGCCGTCTTGCCGACGCCCGGCTCGCCGATGAGCACCGGGTTGTTCTTTGTCCGCCGGGAAAGCACCTGGAGCACGCGCCGGATCTCGTGGTCGCGCCCGATCACCGGATCGATCTTTCCCGCCCGCGCCCGGGCTGTTAGATCCGTGCCGTATTTCTCCAAGGTCTGGTATTTTCCCTCGGGATCGGCATCGGTCACTTTCTGCGGACCGCGCACCTCGTTCACCGCCGCCTCGGCCTTTTTCTGGTCCAGTCCCGCCTCTTTCAGCAGCTTGCCCGCCGGGGAATCGCCTTTCAGCGCACCGAGCAGGAAATGCTCCACCGAGAGGAAATCGTCGCCCATTTTCTCGCGCACCTTGTCCGCCTCATCGAGCGTCGCCCGCAGGCCCGCGCTGATCTGCGGCTGCGTGGTCGCGCCCTGGACGCTGACTTCCTTCGCCAGCGCCGCCGCCACCGTGACCTTGAGCTGCGCCACATCGATCCCGGCCTTCTGCAAAATCGGCGTGGCGATGCCGCCCTCCTGTTGCAGCAGCGCGAGCAGCACATGGGCACTTTTCAATTCCGGATGCGACGATTTCGAGGCCAGCCCCTGAGCGGTCTGAAGCGCCTCCTGGAGTTTCTGTGTGAGTTTATCGAGTGCCATGGATTTGAAAAGTTGATGTTCGTGTAGTACCCGATCTAACAGTAGGGATCATTTGTATCTTATCTCCAAATCAGCCCGGCGCAAGCAAACGAAAGAGGCATATCCTGTCAAAAGCAGCGCGGAGATTTGCGTCTCACCTAGACGTTGCCAGCACAACCTTTCGGTTATCTTGACATTTCAGCATCCTCGGGTCTTAAATCCTCCAGCGAATGACCAAAAAGCGGATCACAGCAAAAAAACTCGTGCGCGTAGAATTCACCACGCGTTGTTTCCAATGGGTGAACCGGACGCTCTATCTATGCGTGGCGGTCGCATTCGGTCTGCTAATCGCAGCGACCGCGGCTCCGCAAAAAAAAGAATATGAGAGGCTTCAGGCGCAACTCCGCGCCGCCCAAGACCGCGAACGCGAAACTCTCGCCCGCAAGAACCACCAGCGCATCGAGCTTCAGGCGCTGCGCGAGGACACGGCCTACCTTGAAGTGCAGGCGCGCGATCGGCTCAATTTTTACCGCGAGGGCGAGCGGGTGCTGCGCTTTGAAAGCGACCGCTAGCATGGTTAGCGAGTAGGTCTTCGCTGTTGACCCCCTTCCCACAGAACAACTAGATTATGGCCATGCCACGCCTGATCAAAGCGCTTTTCGCTTGTCTCCTTCTACTCACGCAGGTGGGGAAAGCCGAACATGTGATCGTCTGTGGCGGCCCGGCTTTGCGGAAATGGGAGGACTACCGCATCAAAGATGACCAGCATGACCGCTGGTGGGGAAATTTCGTCCGGGCATCGACGCTGCGCATGGCAGAGATCCGCCTCGCCTACGGGAAGGAAGCCCCTTTGGTTTGGCTGGTTTATCGTCCGGGATTCGAGGCGCGCGGCCGTGAAGACGGAAAGCCCTACACCAAATGGATCGCCGAACAGGCAGCCAAGCGCAAAGCTACCCTGATCTGGTTCAACTCCGGCGGCGACTACATCAACAAGATCAATTCGCGCCCGCGCGGCTCCGTGCAAACTTTCGATTATTTCGGCCACTCCAACAAATACTCGTTCATGTTCGATTACGGCTCTGAAATCATGGCCGTCTCCAACGCTTGGCTCCACGAGCGCGACATCCCGCGCCTCAAATCCTCCATTTTCGCCCGCAACGCCCACTGCAAATCCTGGGGCTGCCACACCGGACAATCGATGTCCAAGGCATGGAAAAATCACTTGGGGATCTCCCTCGAAGGAGCCAACGGAAAAACCGTTTACACCTTAGTCGGCCAAGGCACTATGCCCATCGGCTACGGCGGATGGGTGCGGTAGGTAAAAGCTGAAATCCTGAAAGCTGAAATGCTGAAATGGATTTCAACACTACCCCTCAATCATTATTTCAGCATTTCAGTTTCCAGCATTTACCCCATGACCCTCACCGAACTCCAAAACCTGCATTCCCTCCCGTTTTTCGAACTCATCCAGAAGTCCCGCGCGGTGCATGAGGAAAACTGGGCAGATCCGGAAATCCAGCTCTGCACCCTGCTCTCGATCAAGACCGGCGGCTGCTCCGAGGACTGCTCGTACTGCGCCCAATCCGCCCGCTACAAATCCGGCGTGGAATCCGAGCGCCTGATGGCAAAATGCGACATCATGGAGCGCGCCAAGGTCGCAGCGGAAACCGGTTCCACCCGCTTCTGCATGGGCGCGGCGTGGCGCGGCGTGCGCGGCGGCACGCAGCGTTTTGAGCAAGTCATCGACATCATCCAGGACGTTTCCAAGCTCGGCATGGAGGTCTGCGTCACTCTTGGAGAACTTGGTCCCGAGGAGGCGAAACGCCTCAAGGAAGCGGGCGTCACCGCCTACAACCACAACCTCGACACCTCCCCCGAGCACTACCCCAACATCGTCACCACCCACACCTACGAGGATCGCCTGCGCACCATCCAGAACGTACAGGACGCGGGCATGTCCGTGTGCTGCGGCGGCATCCTAGGCCTTGGTGAAACAATCACCGACCGCCTCCGCATGTTGGAAGTCATCTCGAATTTCGATCCCCAGCCGGAGTCCGTGCCGATCAACTCCCTCATGCCCATGCCCGGCACTCCGCTGGCGGAAAACCCGCAGATCGATACCTTCGACATTGTCCGCATGATTGCGATCACCCGCCTCGCGATCCCGAAAGCGAAAGTCCGCCTCTCCGCCGGCCGCACCCGCCTTTCCGACGAAGCGCAGGCGCTCTGCTTCTTCGCCGGCGCAAACTCGATTTTCTACGGGGACAAGCTCCTCACCGCGAAAAACCCCTCCGTGGAAAAAGACCAGGTCTTGCTCGCCAAGCTCGGCCTCTCCCCGCTCGCCCCCGTCCTGCCTGACCGCGAAGCGGCGATGGCGTGAGCGTCAAGACTCAAGACGAAGAGACTCAAGACGAAGAGACTCAAGACGGAGAGACACAAGACACAAGACACAAGAGAAGAGATTGATTCAGGATGGACGAAGTCAATCTTCGGTTGCCGCCCGCCGATTTCCGTTCCATCCCGGTGCGGCTTCCATCTACTCTGCGCGCGTGGCGGCACCCCACCAACCTTGCCTAGAAACCGACGGAAAATTTTTCCGACGGCACGGCAATCGGCATTGGATGAAAGCCGTTACCTACGGCCCGTTTCCACCGGAGAAGGCGTTTCCTCTTTCCGATGATTTTGCGAAAATTCGCGCTGCCGGATTCGATACGGTGCGCCTGTTCGAACTACCCGATTCCACCCTTCTCGATGAAGCACAGCGCGCAGGCCTGATGGTATTCGCTGGGCTGCGTTGGAATCATTACGAGGATTTCCTCTCCAAGCCCGTGATCCTCTCCTCTGCACGAATCCATCTCGCGGAATGGTTGGAAAATCACGCCGCGCACCCCGCCCTCGCCGGGGTCTATGTCGGTAATGAAATTCCAGCCGATCTCGTCCGATGGATGGGGCCCGCCGCCGTGCGCGAGGCGGTCGAGGGTCTCATCGATCTCGGCAAGAGAATCGCGCCCCATCTCCTTTTCGCCTACGCGAACTACCCGTCCACCGAATACCTAGAACCCGGCAACGCCGATTTCTCCGCCTTCAACATCTACCTGGAAGAAAAGGAAAACTTCGCCGCGTATCTGCGCCGCCTGCATAACATCGCCGGAGACCGCCCGCTCGTGGTATCCGAGTTCGGCATGGACTCCGCTCGTAACTCTACGGAAAAGCAGGCGGAAACGCTTGGCTGGGCTTTGGAAATTTCCCACCGCGAGGAAACGGCGGGCTTCACCGTCTATGCATGGTGCGACCTGTGGCTCAATAACGGGCGCGAGATCCTCGACTGGGACTTCGGCCTCACCGACCGCGACGGACGCGAAAAGCCCACCTACTTGGTTTGTAGTAATTTCCACCCATCTCCCCCACCACAGCCCGCCCACAGCTTTTCCGTGATCGTCTGCACCCGCAACGGCGGCAAGCGCATCGCCTCATGCCTCGCCGCCATCGCGAAAATGGACGGTAAGCCTTTCGAGACTATCGTTGTTGATGACGGCTCGACCGACGGCACCGCCGCCTTGATCGCCGGAAAATTTCCCGACATCCGCCTCATTTCCATCCCGCCATCCGGACTCAGCGCCGCGCGGAACATCGGCGCTGAGGCGGCCACGGGAGAGATACTAGCCTTCACCGACGATGACTGCGAGCCCGATCACGAATGGGTCGTCCGCCTCGACCGCGCATTCCTCGATCCAGATATCTCCGCAGCTGGTGGCCCGAACCTTCCTCCGCCCGCCCGCAGCGAACGCGAAGCCGTGATCCGCGCCGCGCCGGGCGCTCCCAGCCATGTGCTTCTCGACGACACGCGCGCCGAGCACTTGCCGGGCTGCAACATCGCCGTCCGAAGCGCGGCTTTTGCGGCGGTCGGTGGGTTCGACCCCGCGTTCCGAACCGCAGGCGACGATGTGGATTTTTGCTGGCGGCTAAGCGATGCCGGCCATCGCCTTGGCTTCGTGCCTGGCGCATTCGTCTGGCATTGGCGCAGGCCTTCCATCGTCACTTTCCTGAAACAGCAGCTCGGCTACGGAAAGGCGGAGAAACTCCTCCTCGCCAAGCACCCGGAGTGTTTCGGGAAAAACGGCGAGGCACGCTGGCAAGGCTTCGTCTATGGCGGCGGCGCGGTGCGTGTCGGTGATGGCTCGGTGATCTACCATGGCGCGATGGGACAAGCGGGATACCAGTCCATCATGAACCGCATGTTACCGCTTCGCCCGATCGATTCCGCTTTTCGCACGCCACGCTCGGAATTCCTGCTTCGCCTGCTCCACGTCCTCCAACCCGCCGCACGCCGCTGGGCTAGAAGCCGTCGAATCATGCCGCCGCTCCCGAAACCCGTTTTCACGGAACCCAAGACGATCCACGAATTTGGAATAGCCGGAGATGAGAAAAAATTTCGTAACCATTACCTCCAAACCCTTATCGCAAAAGGATGGCAGCCCTCCGGTGAGAGCTCCGCATGGGATCTGGAGAAAGACGGCAGCCACGTCCTCATCGCCACCGAACGCTGCGGCCCGAACCTCACCCGCACCCTGTTCCGTGTCTCGGGTGATCCCGATGCCGCGCAAGCCCTGGAACGGGAGCTGCGCAGTATTAAGAAAAATGAACCGCAGATGGACGCAGATGGACGTTAATGGAAAAAAACTTATGAGCATCCTTCTTCTCTTAGATCTGCGTGTATCTGTGTCCATCTGTGGTTAAATTTTCTTCTTTCCGATGTCGCTATTCACCAAAGACTACGATTACCACCTCCCGCCCGAGTTGATCGCCTCGCGGCCTTTACCCGATCGCGCCGCCTCACGGATGCTGGTGATTGACCGCAAGGATGGCAGCATCACGCACGGCCGCTTCGCGGATTTCGCGGATCACCTCAAACCCCGCGACCTGCTCGTCCTCAACAACACCCGCGTGATCCCCGCCCGCCTTTTTTCCGACGACGGGCGCACCGAACTCCTCTGCCTCGACCGCCCCTCCCCCACCCTCTGGCGCTGCCTCGCCAAGCCCGGCAAACGGATGAAGGTGGGGCGCAGCGTCGCCGTCGGCGGAATTACGGGAATCGTAGTGGAAGTGCTGGAAAACGGCGACCGTATGATCCTCTGGGAATCCGCGCCCGATCTCGATAAAATCGGCCACCTCGCACTGCCGCATTACATGGGGCGCGACGACGAGGAATCCGACAAGGAGCGCTACCAGACGGTTTACGCGAAAGAGGAGGGAGCCATCGCCGCGCCGACCGCCGGCCTGCATTTCACGCCGGAAATCCTATCCCGCATCGACCACGATTTCATCACCCTGCATGTGGGAGTCGGCACCTTCCGGCCGGTCTCCGTGGATCACATCGGCGAGCACGTGATGCACTCGGAGAAATATTCCGTCACTCCGGAGGCGGCGTCTCGCATCAATACCGCTGGGCGCGCCTTCGCCGTCGGCACGACCGTGACGCGCGTGCTGGAGTCCCTGGCGGGGGCCGGGCAACGCATTGCCCCGGACGCCGCGCTCTCCGGCGCGACCGACATCTTCCTCCACCCACCCTACCACTTCCAGGCGGTGGACGCCCTTCTGACCAACTTCCACCTCCCCCAATCCACCCTTATCATGCTCGTCTCCGCTTTCGCCGGACGCGAGCTAACTCTAGAAGCCTATCGCCAAGCCGTCACGGAAAGATACCGCTTCTATTCCTACGGCGATTGCATGCTCATCGTTTAAACTCTAAACCCTAAACTCTAAACCCTAAACCCTAAGACATCTGACCCATCCGTGTCCATCCGTGCAATCCGTGGTTGGAAATCTTCTCTCACTCTTTTTTGAATTTTATGAAACTGATCTCTTGGAACGTTAACGGCATCCGCGCCACGCTTGGCAAGGGCTTGCCGGATTTCATCTCCTCCGAAAACCCCGACATCCTGTGTCTGCAGGAAACGAAGGCGCGCGAGGAACAGGTAGAGCTGCCGCTGGAGTTCGGTGCCTACAAATCGTTCTGGAACTCGGCGGAAAAGCCCGGCTACTCCGGCACCGCGATTTTCACCAAGGAAGCGCCGCTCGCCGTCACCCACGGCTTCGGGATCGGCGAGCACGACAAGGAAGGCCGCGTGATTACGCTTGAGTTTCCCGACTTCCACCTCGTCAACGTCTATACGGTCAACGCCCAAGACGAGCTGCGCCGCCTGCCTTACCGGCTGGAGTGGGACGCTGCGTTCCGCTCCCACCTGAACCGCCTCGCTCTCTCCAAGCCCGTCATTTTCTGCGGCGATCTCAATGTAGCCCACCAGGAAATCGACCTCGCCCGCCCTAAGGAAAACCGCCAGACGGCCGGCTTCTCCGATGAGGAGCGCGCGAGCTTCACCGAGTTATTAGAGAGCGGCTTCATCGATACCTTCCGCCACCTTTATCCTGACAAAACCGGAGCCTACTCGTGGTGGTCATATCGCGGCGGGGCGCGGGAGCGGAATGTGGGCTGGAGAATTGATTACTTTGGGGTCTCGCCGTCGCTGATTGGCCGTGTCGCGGAAGCGACGATCCTACCCCACATCACGGGCTCCGACCACTGCCCGGTCGGCCTCACTTTGCGCTGAGCGCCGCGACGATGGCGGTGACGTTGGAACGCACCATTTCCTCATAGCTGGTCATGCCGCGCCCGTCCGCCACAAGCTCGCCGCCGAGCTGGATACCGCTGTCACGGGTGAGGCTTTCGAGCATCTTGGGATTCGATTCCTTTTCGGGGAAAATGGCGGACACACGTTCCTTTTTCAGGGTGGCGATCAGCTCCGCGAGCTTCACCGCATCCGGCATGCGCTCGCGATTCAAGCCCTGCACCGGATAGGCCTCGAAGCCGTAGGCCTCACAAAAATATTGGAACGCCGCGTGGGCGGTCGCCAGCTTGCGGCGGTCGCGCGGGATGCGGATCACCTCCCGCTTCACCCATTTTTCCAGCTCATCGAGCTTCGTGCGGTAGGCTTGCGCGTTCGCCTCGAACACCGCCTTGTTCTCCGGACTCGCGGCAGAAAGCTCATCCGCCACCACCCCCGCCGCGCGGCGGAAAAGATCCACTGAATGCCACCAATGCGGATCCATCTCGTGATCGTGATCGTGATCGTGATCGTGATCGTGATCGTGGTCATGCTCGTGTCCCTCGTGTACGCAGGCACCGTGCAGCGCGGGCAACGTCCCACCGACCTCCACGATACGCGCCTTGCCGGCGAGGATTCCCTTGAGCTTCGGCAGGTAGCCCTCCAGCCCCATCCCGGAAACGACATAGAGCGAGGCTCCCTCCGCCGCCACGAGATCCGCCGCCTGCGGCTCGAAGGCGTGCGGATCGCCCTTCTCCCCGATCAGATCCACCACCTCCACCTTGTCTCCACCCACCTGCCGCAACAGATCCCCAATCAGCGGATGCAGCGAGGCCACCTTCACCTCGGCGGCTTGCGCCAACCCCATCAGTCCGAAAAAACTAAGTAGCAAAAGATCCTTCGCGTTCACCCCACCACCTTGAAACGATTCTCACTTAACGCAAGTATTTTGCGCTAGCGAGGTGCAATGCGAATGAACCCGAAAACCGAAATTGAACCACGGATTTCACGGAAAGGCACGGATGAAGAAAGAGTTATGGAAACGATTTTTAAACCTGTTTGGTGTATTCTTAAATCCGTGAAAATCCGTGTAGACCATTTGCCAAAAGTCCGTTCTTAAAAATTCATTACCGCATCTTAACTCTGTGGACTCCGTGCCCTCCGTGGTTAAAATTTCCGTTCTCGAAAACGAAAGCACTTTGGGCAAACGGTCTAATCTGTGGTCAAAATTCCAACGAACCCCCCTGCAACTTCGGAGTTCGGGTTTATGGGATCGTGTCTTCGACCACCAAATCCCATCTGGCGATCCAGCCGCATCCGCCATCCGTTTCGTCACTTCCCGCCGGTTCCTGGAAGGAAGCGATAGTAAACCTCCAGCATGAGCGCGGCTTGGCAGGTAGCCATATGGACGCTATTTGGACCGTGCCTGATGCCGCTCTGAGTCCATGAGCCGTCGGGGTTTTGAGCTTTCACCAGCACGTCGCGGAAGCGTTCGTTGTAGTCCTGCCACTCCTTGCCTCCGTGGTTGATCATCGCCTGTGCGTGGTAGTAGTGGTAATACAAGTTGGAATTGTCATTACCCCATTCAAACTCGGAATTCTCGGAAATCCATTTGATTCCCTTTCTTGCCGGACCGGATTTGCCTTTATCCCACATCTGGAAGGCGAGCACGCCGCCGCCGGTGAGGCCGGGGCTTTGTTTCGAGGAAGCGCGGTAGCCGATTGCACCGTCTTCACCCTGCACTTTTTCCAGCCAATCAAGGGCTTTTTCGATCGTCTTGCTGAATTTACTTTTTGGCCATAGGCCCGTGTGTTTGCAGGCCTTGAGCGCTTGGATCTGCCAGAAACCAACCGAGTTATCACCGCCGCTTCCGGATTCGAACTTGTAAAGCCAGCCCCCATCGTCCGTCTGCCCCTGCATGATCATGTCACCGGCTTGTTTGGTAACGGTATCAAGGTTGGGGATCACGATCTTGAGCTGGCTGCAGAATGTGTAGGCCTCGGCGAGGGCATAGGCGGCGATACCGTGGTCATAGACCCACTGGATCGAAGTGGCGTCCTTGTTAGTGAGCCTTCCGTCATTTTTCATACCTACATCGATGAGATAGGTAATGGCATTGAGCACCGTCTCGCCATATTCAGGGGATTGTGGGGTTTCGCAGTGGCCTAGGTAAACGAGAAGCGCGAAGCCGGTCATGGCGACGGGGTGGTTTGTCGTCCAGCTACCGTTGGGATTCTGCGTAGATTTGAGCCAGTTCAAGCATTTTACCACGGCGTCTTCGCACTCGGGCGTGCCCCCTTCGGCGAGCAAGCGGGCCATGCGGTCCGCCTTCGAGCAACGCGCCTTCATCGTAGCGGGAATGCCAGCGAAGCCGCCACCACCGCCCGAACCGTCTGCATCACCCCAACCTGCGCCGAAGTCGTCGCCGTCGCCGAAGTCTAGGGAAGGGGCGTTGGTGAGCTGATCGGGAACAGGAACCGCGGTAGGGGATTGGGTATTGGCTGCAATCACCTTTGCCATTAAGGAAGAAGGGGAGGAGGGTTTGCGCATCACTTTTGTGGTGACCTTCTTCTCCTCAACCTTTGTCTCCTCATCCAGGCTGCTTGCGTAGGTCACGATGACCGGGGTTTCCTTGACGATGTTCGGCAGGAGGAAAATCCCCAAGATCAGGGCGACGAGGACGACCACAAGGATCGACACCACGAAAGAGGATATCGTAGAGTTTCTGCGCTGTTGCTGAAGGCGAGCGAGTGCTTCTGGGCTGAGTTGTGCGTGAATGCTCATGTAGTTTTAGGTTTTGAGAAAACTAACGTTCAAACAGCCGGATACCAGAAGATAATTAGGCAATTACCCCTTTTCTGGATCCAGTTTCGCGATTGCCGTATTTCTTTCTGAGCCAAGATAAAGGTATTACTAGACATCAAGATTCCGAACATTCAGCGCATTGTCCTCGATGAAGCGTTTACGCGGCTCGACGACATCTCCCATTAGGACGTCGAACATTTTGTCGGCTTCCACCGCATTGTCCTCATCGAGGCGGACACGGAGGAACTGGCGGGTTTCCGGATCCATGGTGGTTTCGAAAAGCTGCTTGGCGTTCATTTCACCGAGACCCTTGAAGCGCTTGATCTGGACGCCCTTCGCGGAGATCTCCAGGACCTTGGAGAGGATGTCGGAAACGATGAAGATGGGGGTCTTGGTCTTCTTCTCGCCGTCGCCTTCGGAAAGCTCGAAGAGGGGCGTATCCATGGAATGGAAGACCTTGGTATCGATACCCAGTTCGTTGAGGCGGGCGAAGAGCTTAGCAATGGCGTTGGACTCGTGGAGCTCGTGGAGCACGGCGCGGCGGGAGGGGCCGGTGATCTGGGCAAGCTCCTCGTCGGAGAGCTGCTCGTCGAACAGGCCTAGGTCGCGGTTCTCGGCGGCGAAGGCAGACAGGGCGGCCTCGTCGGTGAAATAGAGGACGGCCTCGACGTTGCCCTCGCGGATGCGGATCATGTATTCCGGCAGATGTCCGTCGGCGCGGCGGGCATCGAGGTATTCCTGGAAATTACCGCCGTTGCCCGCGATGGATTTCTGGAAACGGGCGAGGGAGGAAAGGTTTTCCAAAATGCCCTTCAGCTCCTCGGCGGTGAACTCGCGGGAGTGATCAAAGGTGCGGAGGATCACCTCGCCGGCGCCGAGATCGATGAGGATCTTGTTGAGCTCGTCGTTGTCTTGGACGTATTCGGAGCGTTTTTTGCGGGTGACGAGGTAGAGCGGCGGCTGGGCGATGTAGAGGTAGCCGCTTTTCACGAGGGCGGGCATGTGGCGGCAGAAGAACGTCAGCAGCAGGGTGCGAATGTGGGAGCCGTCCACGTCGGCATCGGTCATGATGACGATCTTGTGGTAGCGGACTTTCTCGATGTTGAAGGAGCCGTCCTGCTCGCCATCGCCGATGCCCGCGCCGATGGCGGTGATCATGGACTGGATTTCCTTGTTCTGCAGGGCGCGGTGGAGGCGGGCTTTCTCGACGTTGATGAGTTTTCCGCGCAGCGGCAGGATGGCCTGAGTGCGGCGGTCGCGGCCTTGTTTGGCCGAGCCGCCTGCGGAGTCACCTTCGACAATGTAGAGTTCGGATTTCGCGGGGTCGCGCTCCGAGCAATCGGCGAGCTTGCCGGGCAGGCCGCCGCCGGACAGGGCGGATTTACGGACGGTCTCGCGGGCCTTACGGGCGGCCTCGCGGGCGCGGGCGGCGTTGACGGATTTCTCGATGATCTTGCGGGCGAGGGCGGGATTTTCCTCAAAGTAGGTGTTGAGACCTTCATAAACGATGGAGGATACGACTCCCTCGATCTCGGAGTTCACAAGCTTGCCTTTCGTCTGCGACGAGAAGCGCGGGCTGGGCATTTTCACGGAAATGACGCAGACCAGACCTTCGCGAACGTCATCGCCGGAGAGAGCGGGATCCTTGTCTTTCAGGATCTTGTTGGCCTTGGCGTATTGGTTGATCGAGCGGGTCAGCGCGGTGCGAAAGCCGGTGAGGTGGGTGCCGCCGTCGGCGTTGGGGATGCTGTTGGCGAAGCAGAGGATCTGGTCATTGTAGGAATCGTTATACTGGAAAACGACATCCGCGAAGACATCCTCTTTCGTCTGCTTGCCGTCGTAGTCGTAATCGATCTCGCGCTTGCCGTTGATCACGACGGGCGATTCGTGGACGACGTTCTTGTTTTCGCAAAGCTGCGCGACGAATTCGACGATGCCGTCCTTGTAGAAAAACGAGGCCTTTTTCGCAGACTCGGGGCGCTCGTCGTCGAGCTCGATGGTCAGGCCGGGGTTGAGGAAGGCGAGCTCGCGGAGGCGGGTGGCGAGGCGGTCGAATTGGAAGACGATGGTATCGACGAAGATCGTGGCGTCCGGGAAAAAGGTGATCGAGGTGCCGGCTTTCTTGGGATCGGCGTCGCCGACGATGTGGAGCGGCTCAGTGGTCTTGCCGCGCTCGAAGGCGATGCGGTGGACTTTCCCGCCACGGGTGATGTCCGCGCGGAACCAGTCGGAAAGGGCGTTGACGCATTTCGCGCCGACGCCGTGGAGGCCGCCGGAGTATTTGTAAGCGCCTTGGCCGAATTTTCCGCCGGCGTGAAGATTCGTTAGCACGAGTTCAACGGCGGGGATGCCGAATTTCGGGTGCATGTCCACGGGGATGCCGCGGCCGTTGTCGGAAATGGTGATCGAGCCGTCCACGTGGATGGCGACCTTGATCTTCGAGCAGTAGCCGGCGAGGTGCTCGTCGATGGAGTTATCGAGAACCTCGAACACGCAATGGTGGAGGCCGCGCTCATCGGGATCTCCGATATACATCCCCGGGCGCTTGCGGACGGCTTCAAGGCCTTCGAGTTTGTCGATCTGTCCGGCGTTGTATTCCTGCTCGGCTCCGACCTTGGTTTGGGCCTGTTCTGGCTCGTTGGGGATATCTGACATGGTGCGGGGAGAGAATCTGAAATCCGCTGCTGGTAAACAAGGACTTATTCCCGAATTCCCGACGAACTGAAGTGGCGAACGCAACCGCAGGGACACAGGAGAAACATGGCGAAGGGTGTCCGCTTGGATCTGGCAATCATGATGGTTTCGATTGGGGCGAATATGGGCTTGCATGCGGAAAGCGCTTAGAAGAGGTTTTTTGTCTACGACATGCACGAGTAGCTCAGCGGTAGAGCAACCCGTTTACACCGGGTCGGTCGGCGGTTCGATCCCGTCCTCGTGTACCAGCCTATCTTCTTTGGATTTTCACGCATCACGTGCAAAGAATATCACCGGGACAAACACGGGCGGCATGGTTGCCGGCTACCGAATCAACCCGCTCAGGCATCTCAAGGGAATTTGGCGGCAGCGGGATTCACCTAATTGATCTTGATCTTCCTGTTTTACGGAGTGATTTTCTTGGGGTTGTCAGCGCGCAGGTGGAGCCTTCACTTCCGTACACAACTAAACCGGTTTGAGGAAAAATGTACACTAACCTCAAAAAAATCTTCAAAACCGTAAAAATTTGAGATCATTTCTTAAGAAATAGCCACTAATCGCGATTTTAATCAGCCGGATGCACGCGGGAAAAAATTTGTAACTTACTGAATATCAAGTAGATACGATTCATTTCGAAATTTCCCACTTTCTGCTTGTGGATAAAGTGTACAAAAGTGTAGATTGCTTGGGTTGACGTGAATGTCAGCCCCAAAATGAGCGGTCAATTCCAGCAATACAAAGGCACCTACCTTTACAAGACAGATTCGAAAAGTCGGGTCAATGTCGTGTCTGCTTGGAGGCCGCAGCCAGGCGAAAGCCTTCATATGATGGCCTCCTTCGACCGGAGGAGCGAACTTCCCATCATCAAGGTGCTGACGGACGAAGGCATCGCAAGCCGCCTGAAAACCGTGGATGACCACGTGTTAGATCCAGGGGAAAAGGCAGAGGCAAAGAGCGAGCTGAAGAGGAATCTCCGTGATGCGAACCTAAACGACCAAGGCAGGCTGTTGCTACCGAAGGATTTTGCGCAGCACGCCGGAATCGAACCCGACGCGGAAGTTTATCTCCTAGCGGGCGACTCTCATTTCGAGGTCTGGAGCAAGAAAAACTATTGCGCGGCCTTCGGAGGACTCGGAGTTGCGCCCTCGCGCAACAAGCTAGGCATTTATTGAAAATTTTCACCCCTGAACCCACCGATTTCAATCCCCACTGATCGCATGCTGCTTAACCCACCAGCCCCAGTAAACGAGACGGCGCACCTGTCGGCGGTTTCCGGTCGGTTCTTGCGTGCGCTAGGGTTGGATTCCTTTTCCCCAAGCTCTCTGGCTGGGCGGATGAAGTCTCTCGGGACAGAGCTTCATTCGCTTTTTAATCCGGTGCGTCGCGCTGCTCCTGGCTGGTTGTCAGCGCGGCCACCGGTAAAATTTTCCCATGGATCACAAAACAGCGCGCTCGGGACAGTACGCGGTTTTGGCATGTCGGACTCCGCAACCGCTCCTGGCTGGTTGTCGGTCGCGGAGTCCGAATCCCTTTCCCCGGAAGGCTACCACCTTCCCGTCTTGGCCGATGAGGTGCTCGAAATGATGGATGCCTGCGCAGGCAGATACATCATCGATGGCACCCTGGGCGGCGGCGGTCACACGGAGCTTTTCCTGAAAGCCGGTGCGAAAGTCCTTGGCGTGGATCGCGACCCTGAGGCGCTCGCCCATGCCGGGTCGCGTCTCGCCGGGTTTGCACCGAATTTCTCCACCTATCAGGCGAATTTCTGCGAAATCCCCGGCCATCCCGATATCGCGGCGGGAGAGCTCGCCGACGGGCTGCTGCTCGATCTCGGGGTTTCCTCGCGCCAGCTCGATTCCGCGCCGCGCGGCTTCTCCTTCATGCGTGAGGGCCCGCTCGACATGCGCATGGGGCCGAATGCGAAAATGACCGCCGCCGATCTAGTCAACCACTCGCCCGAAGCCGAGATCCTCCGCATCCTCCGCGAATACGGCGAGGAACCCCGCGCCCGCCGGATTGCCGCCGCCATTGTCGAAAGGCGCGCCGTGAAACCCTTCACCACCACCACAGAGCTCGCCGCCTGCATCGAGAAAGCCGTCGGCCGCAGCGGAAAAACACATCCCGCTACCCGCAGTTTCCAAGCGATCCGCATGGCGATCAACGAGGAACTCGAATCGCTCGCCGCCGTCCTATCCTCCGCCACCAAAATCCTGAAACCCGGAGGACGACTGCTGGTCATCACTTTCCATAGCCTCGAAGACCGCGAGGTGAAGAGATATCTCCGCCAGCACTCGCAACCATACATCGACGATCCCACCTGGCCCGAGGCGCGGCCTAACCCAGACCGCATCTTCCGGCTACTTTCGAAAAAAGCCATCGCGCCCAGCGCCCAGGAAACATCCACGAACCCAAGAGCCCGCAGTGCGAAACTGCGGGTCGCTCAGCTTTTGGGGGATGAACCCCTCACCGCCTGAAAAACTTCGCCCGAACTCCACCCAGCCACCGCCATGAACCGCCGCCGCCATGAACCCAATCAAAGGATCTCGCTCGCTATGATTCTCTCCGTCATCCTCGCAGGCGCGTTCGGTGCCGTCGGCGGTGTGACCTACGTGGTTTATCGTAATAGTCAGATCAAGACCGCGCGCGAAATCGATATCGTGGAGCGCCGCATCGAGCAGCACCAGCTTGACATACGCACCGTGCAAATGCGCGCCGACCAGATCCTGAACCTATTTGCCATAAGGAAAAACCTCGAAGAGACGGGCACCGATCTCGTCCCCATTCCCATCGGTGTCTCCGAAGACGTCACCGCGCCGGATGACGCACCGGAAGCCACCTCCGCCAGCCTGTGAACCGCGCTTTCCAAAACCGCTGCATCGTCCTCTGCCTGGTCCTAGTGACCTTGCTCAGCGCCTTGTCCGCGCGCCTCGTACAGATTCAGCTTGTTGACAGGCAACGCTACGCCGCCTCGTCGTCCAAGGCTTTCCACCGCATCGAGCGACTCCCCGCGATCCGCGGCATGACCGTTGACCGCAACGGCGAGCCCATCGCGAAAAGCATCCCGGTAGCCTCAGTCTTTGTAGACAAAAACCACCTCCTCGATCCCAAGCTTGCTTCCTTCGGCCTCGCCTACATGGAAGCTTCCGTGGATAGTTCTTGGAAAAAACTTTCCAGCGAGGAGCGCGTCCGCCGCATCTATTCGCTGCGTGGTGAGATTCTCGCCCGGGAATCCGCGGACGTGATCGTGCAGAAGCACCTCGCCCGTGTAATTTCCCTGCTCGACCCGCTTCTCGAAATGGATCGCAACCAGATACGCGCGGCGATAGAGACAAACAGGGCGAAGTGGTTCCCAATTGCCAAGGACATCCCGGACGACACCGCAGAACGCCTCCGTGAAATCGTCGATGTGAACTACCTGCAAGGCATCGCTTTTGAGAACTCGATCAAGCGCTGGTATGCGAACCCTAACCTCGCCACCCACCTCAGCGGCTTTACCGGCGAGGTGGAGGAGAAAACGGAGGATGGGAAAACGGCTTACCGGATGGCGGGGCGTTTCGGTGTCGAGTCCTCGCAGGAAGAGTTCCTCGCTGGACGGGATGGACGCCGCGAGCACCGCAGGGATTTGCGCGGCATGATTGTTCCCGGCAAGGCCAGCAGCCTGCTGCCACCTCGTGCCGGGCTCAACGTGAAGCTCACCATCGATCTCGGTACGCAGGCGATTGTCGAGGAGGAGCTGGATGCAGGACTCGCCCAATTTAAGTCGGAGCGCGGCGCGGTGATCGTCATGGATCCGAAGACCGGTGAAGTCCTCGCCATGGCCTCGCGCCCGCACTTCGATCTCAACCACAAGCAGGATTTGGAGAACAACTCCTTCAACTACGCGATCCAAGCGAAATACGAGCCGGGATCCACGATCAAGATCATTCCCACCGCCGCGGCGTTGGAGGAGAAACTCGTCACGCCCACCACCGTCCTGAACTGCCCGCGATTTCTGCAGGAACAGAAGTTCAGCGTGCGCGACGGACACTCCGGCGGCATGCTCACCTTCGAACAGATCATCCAGAAATCGAATAACATCGGATGTTGGAAGCTCGCCAAACAGCTGGGCGTGAAACGCTACTACGGTTACGTGCACGGCTTCGGTTTCGGCGAGCGCAGCGGGATCCAGCTTAGCGGCGAGAATCCCGGCATGGCTCCGGTCGCGAAGCTACCTGTCGATTTCTCACGGGCCTCCTACGGATATTACATAGGCGTCACGCCGATCCAGATGGCCACCGCATATTGTGTAATCGCCGGCGACGGGCGTCTTCTCAAGCCCAACATCATCAAGGCTCTGGTCGCCAACGACGGCACGGTGGTCGATGACTTCCCCACGGTCTCGCGCAGGAAGGTGATTTCCCCCGAAACGGCGAAGAAAATGCGCACCGCGCTGCACAAGGTGACACAACTTGGTGGCACCGCCCAGCAGGCCTGCGTGGCCGGTTACAAGGTCTGCGGGAAAACCGGAACCGCCATCAAGCACGATCCTAAACGCGGCGGTTACATAAATGGTGCGTATGTCGTTTCCTTCGCCGGTTTCATGCCTGCCGATGATCCGGCGTTCGTCTGTTACGTCGTCATCGACGAGCCGAAAACAACCGAGGTGACGCAATACGGCGGAACGATCGCAGCCCCTATTTTCTCAAAAATCGCGACCCGCCTCGCCGCACACATGAACCTCACGCCCACCGAACCGATCAAGGACTCCGAGGAGCCGATCGCCAGGACCCAATAACCTACATGCTTCTCCGTACGCTTATTTCCCAGCTAGAAAAGGTCACCGCTTCTGGTGCGCTTGATCTTGAAATTGATGACCTCACGGCGGATTCCCGCGCCGCGGAGCCTGGCAAGCTGTTCGCCGCGATCCGTGGCACGAGTATGGACGGGCACAAATTCATCGCGGACGTCATCGCGAAAGGCGCGACCGCGATCCTCGCCGAGTCCGCGCCGCCTTCCGATTTCCCGCAAACGGCGGCATGGCTCCACGTTCCCGACAGCCGCGCCGCGCTGGCCGTGCTTTCGGCCACATTTTACGGCGAGCCTGCGGGAGAGCTGAAGATGGCGGGTATCACCGGCACGAACGGCAAAACAACTACGGCATTTCTCGTACATCACATCATGCGCACGGCATGGCACCGCGCCGGACTGCTCGGCACCATCCTTGTCGATGACGGAGAGACCCGCACGCCCGCAAAACACACGACGCCCGGCTCCATCGAGCTCAACGCCATCCTCGCTACCTTCCGCGACAACGCCTGCCGCGGCGCGGCGATGGAGGTTTCCTCTCACGGCATCCACCAGAAACGCGTCCATCACATCGCCTTTGACGCCGCCGTTTTCACCAACCTCACCCAGGATCACCTCGATTACCACGGTACGCTCGCGAACTACATGGAGGCGAAGGCCTCGTGGTTCCACTACCTCGCAGCGAATCCGCTGGGGAAAAAGCCCATCGCCATCATCAACACCGACGACGCGCGCGGCAACGAGCTCGCCATGGCACTCGAAGGCAAGATGCCGGTGCTGCGTTACGGCTTCGGCGTGCATTGCGATTTCCGCGCGAATGGCTTCCGTCAGAAGACCGACGGCATGACCTTCGAACTCGCGGCGAAAGGGAAAACCTTCCTCGTCCGCGCGCCGCTCATCGGCCGTTTCAACGCCTACAATCTCCTCGCCGCCATCGCCACCGCCTCCGCCTGTGGTATCAAGCCCCGCGAAGCCATCGCCGCACTTGCCGATTCCCCGCAGGTGCCGGGTCGCATGGAAAACGTGGGCAGCGCGGGTGGTGCCACGGTCTTTGTCGATTACGCCCACACGCCGGATGCGATCGAGAATGCCTGCCGCACCTTGAAAGAACTCGATCCACGCCGCCTCATCACCGTTTTCGGCTGCGGCGGGGATCGCGACAGCGCCAAGCGCCCACTCATGGCCGCCGCCGCCGCGCGATACAGCGACGCGGTCGTCATCACCTCGGACAACCCCCGCTCCGAAGACCCGGAGGCGATCATCCGCGAGATCGAGAAAGGCCTGCCCGCGAAGTGTAACCACCTCTCCATCACCGACCGCGCCGAGGCGATCAACGCCGCCATCGCGAACTCCCGCTCCGGCGACATCATCCTCATCGCCGGAAAAGGCCACGAAACCTACCAGCATTTCGCCGACCACACCATCGACTTCGATGACCGCAAAAAGGCCGATCTCGCCCTCCGCAACCGTTCCGCCGAAATCTCCGAAATGCGCGCCAATCCCCAACCTCGTTCCTGAAAATCCGAATCCTTTCCGTCCGAATCTCGACCCATAGAGACCATGCAATCCACCGCTCGACAAATCAGCGAAATCCTCGGCGCCCCGCTCATCGGGGACGCGGGCGATGTCGTCTTGCGCAAGGTTTTCACGGACTCCCGCAAGCCGGAACCAGGCGGCCTGTTCTTTGCTCTGAAGGGTGAAAATTTCAACGGTGACCTCTACGCGGAGGCGGCGCTCAAGGGCGGTGCTACGGTGGCCGTAGTACATTCCTGGAAAAGCGGCGAAGTGCCCGCCGGCAAGGCGGTCATCGAGGTGCCGGATACGCTCTTCGCTCTCCAGCGGCTTGCGCATTGGTGGCGCAGTCAGCTCGACATCCCGGTGGTCTGCATCACCGGATCGAACGGCAAGACATCGACCAAGGATTTCACCACCGCCGTGCTCTCGCAGGCTTTCCACGTAAACGCGACGAAGGGCAACCTAAACAACCACATCGGCCTCCCGCTCACCGTATTGGCCACGGAAAAGGAGCACACCGCCGCCATTTACGAGATCGGCATGAACCACAGCGGCGAGCTGTCGCCCCTTTGCGAAATCGCCCGCCCGAAATACGGCATCATCACCAACATCGGCAGCGCCCACATCGAGTTCCTCGGCACGCGCGAGGCTATCGCCGAGGAGAAAGGGACGCTCGCCCGCTACCTTCCCGAGGACGGCCTGCTCTTCACGCCCGCCGCTTGTGATTTCAACGAATACTTCCGTGCCCGCACCCGCGCCCGCTTGATCCCCGTCGGCAACGGACGCGGTATCGTCCGTGCTGAGAACATCCGCCCGCAGGCCGATGGCACACGCTTCGATCTGATCATTGAAGGCGAGGAAACCTGCGACGTGTTCATCCCCGTCCTGGGCAAGCACATGGTCACCAACTCCCTGCTCGCCGCCGCCGTCGGCTGGAGGCTCGGTATCCCGGCGGAAAAAATTGCGGTCGGCCTTTCCTCGGTGAAGCTCACTACGGGCCGTTTGCGCCAGATCAATTGGGAGGGCATCACCCTCCTCGACGACACATACAACGCGAATCCGGAATCCATGGAGGCGGCCATCGAAACGCTCTCGGAAATGCAAGTTACGGAGGGAGCGCAGCGCATCGTCGTACTCGGGAAAATGGGTGAGCTAGGAGTCCATGCCGAGGCCGCGCATTCACGCATCGGCAAGCTCGCCGCCGCGAAGGGGCTGCGCCTGATCGCCGTGGGCGAAGGCGCGGAAGGAATCGCCACCGCAGGCAGAGCGCCCCACTTCGCGGACATCCACGCCGCAGCCGAATGGCTGCGCGAAAATTCCAATCCCGGTGACGTGATCCTCTTCAAGGGCAGTCGCACCGCCGCCATCGAAAAAGTCCTCCAAACCGCCTTTCCCACCGCATGCTGACCGCCATCTACGATTTTTGGTACGCCGCCCACCAAGCTGAGATCGCCGCCGGCGACAAAGATGGCTGGGCGCATACCTTTTCTTTCCTAAACCTTTTCCAATACGTCACGTTCCGCGCTGCCACCGCGGGACTACTTGCGTTCGTGATCTCGATCCTCATCGGCCCGCGCATCATCCGGAAACTCATCTCGCTCAAGGTCGGCCAGCCGATCCGCACCGCCGAGGAAGTCCACAAGCTCGCCGAACTGCACGGCGGCAAAATCGGAACCCCGACGATGGGCGGCGTGCTCATCATTGCCAGCGTCCTGGTCTCCACCCTCATCTGCGCGCGGATCTTCAATCCGTTCGTCGCCGTTTGCGCCTACACGATGTGTGCCTGCGGCCTGCTTGGTTTCGTTGACGATTACACGAAGGTGAAAAAGAAAAACTCCGACGGCGTCTCCAGCCGCACGAAGTTGTTCTGGCAGTTCGTGATCGCCCTCATCGCCGCTTGTTTCATCTATTTCAAAACGGAGATTTCCGGCTTCGGAGCGACGGCGGATCAGGTGGCTGACAACGCCGCCGGCTTCCGCCTTGGTGACATGCGGATCGCGATCGGCGATATCTGTTTCCCGCTGATCAAGACCCCCATCGTCAGCCTCGGCATTCTCGTCATCCCGTTCTTTGTACTGATCATCATCGGTTGCTCGAATGCGGTGAACCTCACCGATGGACTCGACGGACTCGCCGCTGGTTGCACGATCTCGGTCGCGCTGAGTTACTCGCTACTCGCCTACCTCGCGGGTCACTTTTTCATGGCCACCGATTATCTTGTCATCCCGCACAATCGCTACATCGGTGAGCTCGCAGTTTTTCTGATGGCACTAGCAGGAGCGGCGTTCGGTTTCCTCTGGTTTAACTGCCACCCGGCGAAAGTGTTCATGGGTGACACCGGATCGCTCGCCATCGGCGGCGCGCTCGGCACTGCTGCGATCTGCGTGAAGCAGGAGCTGCTGCTGGTGATCATCGGCGGCGTCTTCGTCGCGGAGGCGCTTTCCGTCATGCTCCAGGTCGGCTCCTTCAAGCTCCGCAAAAAGCGCATCTTCAAGATGGCTCCCATCCACCATCACTTCGAGCTGCTCGGCTGGCACGAGTCCCAGGTCATCATCCGCTTCTGGATCCTTTCCATCATGCTCGCCCTCTTCGGGTTGGCTCTCCTCAAAATCGCCTGAAACCTTGAAAGAAGCATTCAACATCACCGGAAAACATATCGCCGTCTTCGGAGCCGGGCGCTCCGGGCGTGCCGCCGCCGCGCTGGCTCTGCGTGAGGGTGCGGTGGTTTCGGTCTGGGATCAGGGCGGCTCTTGCGCTTTCGAGAACCTTCCCTCCGGCGTGCAAATCCATCCCGAGATGAAAATCTCCGACGCGGAAAATTTCTTCGCCGATCTCATCGTCATCAGCCCTGGCATCGACACTTATTCGCCGCTCGTTCAGGCGTTCGCGGCGAAAACGAAGATGATCGGCGAGACGGAGTTCGCATCGCACTACTATGCGGGTGGCATGATCGGCATCACCGGCACGAACGGCAAGACCACCACTACGGAACTCGTTTCCCAGATACTCAAGGAGGCGGGTCTCGGCGGCACACCCTGCGGAAACTACGGCGCGCCTTTATCGGAAATTGTCCTATTCCCGGAGGTTCCCGCCGCTGTGGCACTGGAGCTTTCCTCCTTCCAGCTCGAGACCATCGAGGATCTCCGTCCCCGTGTTTCCATCTGGCTGAATTTTGCGCCCGACCACATGGACCGCTACCCGACCCTCGCGGCCTACAAGAAAGCCAAGATGCGGATTTTCGAAAACCAAACCGCCGAGGACACTGTGGTCATGCGGCATGGCGAGGAACTCGGCGAACTCCTTCCCAATGTGATCACGTTCTCCACGGAAACTCGCGAGGCGGATTTCTTTTCCGACGGCATCACCATCATCCAGGGCGGTAGGATCTTGCTAGACCTTGAGGCGGAAACCTCCCTGCGCGGCCTGCACAACGCAGAAAACGCGATGGCGGCAATGGCCGCGTGCATAGCCTACGGGATTTCGCCTTCGCTCATGCCCGCCGCGCTGCATGGCTACTCGCCGCCACCTCACCGCTGCGAGCTGATCCGCACCCTCGATGGAGTCGAATATCTCAACGACTCCAAAGCCACGAACCTCCACGCGCTGCAATGCGCGCTGCGCTCGCAGAACCGTCCCGTCGTTCTCATCGCGGGAGGGAAGGACAAGGGGCTCGACTACTCTCCGCTGCTTCCGATGCTCGGACGGCAGACGATTTCCGCCGTCACCTTCGGCCAAATCGCGCGCCCCCTCGCGGCGCTTTTCAACACTGCCGTACCGACCACCGCCGTCTCCACCTTATCGGAGGCGCTCCATACAGCTCGCTCGCTCGCGCCGCGCGGATCGACGGTTTTGCTCTCTCCCGGAACATCCTCCTTCGACCAATTCAACGGATACGAGCAGCGCGGCGACACCTTCCGTGACCTCGTCCACCAGCTTAGTTAAACCCCGACTCACACCCGCAAAACCATGAATAACGACCGCATCCCCACCCGCCGCCAACCCGTCCGCAAAACCCTTTATGCACGCCTCTTCAACAAGGCGAAGCCGAAGAAGCAGCGTGCCGCCGCCGCGCCAACAGCCGATGAGATGGACGAGGGCGGCATCAATATCTCCCGTTCGCTCACGATCATTTTCGCCATCCACATCGTGGCGATCGGCATGATCTTCATCCACAAGCAATACCTGTCGGGTCGCACTTCCGCGCCCGAAAGCACCGCCTCGGCATCCTTGGTAGAAACACCCGCCGCTGCCCGGCCCAGCAACCATCTCCCCGTGCTCAGCGGCGGCGACAAGCCCTACATGGTGAAAAAAGGCGATAACTACTCGATCATCGCCGCGAAGCATAACGTCAAGGAAAGCGAGCTGCGTGATATGAACTCGGGCACGGACATCCGCGCGGGTGTCGTACTCCGCATCCCACAGAGCCAGCGCATTGTCGCCGAGATGCCGCCCGAGGTTTCCGCAATTAGGGACCAGGGAACCCCCAGCGACGCCGACCTCGGTCTCGTGGAAATCCTTCCTCCTGTTGAAACCGATGCCGCGCAGCTCATCCGCCCCACCGTCAGCCAGAGTAACGGGGATATCCCGCGCGCCACGCCCGTCGGCTCCGGCCGCACGCACACCGTGAAATCCGGCGAGAACATCTGGCGCATCTCGAATCAATACAAGGTCAGCCAGCAGGAACTCATGGCCGTCAACAATATCACCGATCCGACCAAATTGAAGATCGGACAACTGCTCAAGCTTCCCTAAGTTTCCCTAAGTTTCCTTAAGTTTCTTGTATCCCTGCGGGAAAATTTCCGAGTAATTTTTAACAAGTGCTGAGACATAGTTCCACGCTCCTGATCATTGCCGTCGCGCTCCTATGCGGACTCGGGCTGGTCATGCTCGCCAGCACGGGCGTGTGGGTGCGAGGAATGGAGAACCCCTACCACTTCGTCACGCGGCAAGCGGTTATGATCGCGCTTGGCCTGGTAGCCGCCGTCGGCATGGCGAAAGTCCCCGGCGACTGGATTCGCAAACTCACGCCAGCCGCTTATGTGGCCAGCTGCATCCTGCTTGCCCTTTGTTTTATCCCTGGCATCGGCATTGAGGAATTCGGCTCGAAGCGTTGGATCAAGTTTCCCATCGTCGGCCAGTTCCAGCCTTCCGAGGCGGCGAAAATGGTGATCGTGATCGCGCTCGCTTTGTGGTTCACACGCTGGCAGACGGAGGTGCAGACCTTCTGGCGCGGCTTCGTGCTTCCGGGTGCGATCATCGTCATCCCCATCGGCCTGATTGCAGCGGAAACGGATGTGGGCACCGCGCTTTCGCTCAGCGTCGCTGTCGGCGCGGTGATGTTCTGCGTGGGCACCCGGCTGATTTATATGGTTCCCACCGCCCTCGCCGCGATGGCCGGCGCGGCGTGGTTCGTGTACAACAACCCGAACCGCTGGGGCCGCATCGAGGCATGGCTTGATTTGGAAAACCCCGTCCACCAGCTTGATCGCGGGATGCAGCAATGGCGGGCCCTGCTCGCCCTCGGCAACGGCGGCCCGTGGGGCGTAGGTCTTGGCAACGGGGTGGAGAAATTCGGCACGCTCACCTTCGCTCATATTGATTTCATCTTCCCCGTTGTGGGCGAGGAACTCGGCCTACCCGCCACGCTCGGCGTGGTCGTCTGCTACGTCGCGATCGCGGTCGGCGGCATCGGTATCGCGCTACAGGCGCGGCAGATTTTCGAGCGCTGCATCGCCCTCGGACTCACCTGCGTCATCGTCGTCCCCGCCATGGTGAACATCGGCGTCACCACCGCCGTCCTCCCCAATGACGGCCTCCCGCTCCCCTTCGTCAGCTACGGCGGCACCAGCCTCGTCTTCAGCCTCGCCGCCGTCGGCCTACTCATTGGCATCCACCGCCGCTCCCAGGTCCCCGTCGCCAAGGCTTTCCCGCTTGGTAAGGAAGTGCGCCTCGCCGTCCGGCTGTGAATCCCGCATCTGGGAATTTTTCCCGAGAGGCTTGCATCCATTCCCATTCATGCGTGCCCTCCGTTACGATCAGGACTTTTCATAAACGATCTACGCCCAAGATCTGGCACCGTTGGGCTTCATGGGAAAATTGGGTTTTGAGGGTTGAAGTTTCCCCGCCGCCTATCCATCTTCCCGCCCCGCCGCGAACCTCGGCGGCTACTAGCCATGGGAAAAAGCCTCTTTCAAAAAGTCTGGGATTCGCACCGCGTCGGCACCCTCGGGGACGGTCGCACGCAGCTATTTATCGGCACCCACCTCATCCACGAGGTGACCTCGCCACAAGCCTTCGGAATGCTGCGCGATCTGGGCCTTAAAGTGAAATTTCCCCAACGCACCTTCGCCACCATCGACCACATCGTCCCGACCATCAATCAGGACCAGCCCGCCGATCCGCTTGCCGCGGAGATGATCGATGCGATCCGTAAAAACTGCGATGATTTCGGCGTCACTTATTTCGACCTGAAATCCGGCAAACAGGGCATCGTCCACGTCGTTGGCCCCGAGCAGGGCATCACCCAGCCGGGCACGACCATCGCCTGCGGTGACTCGCATACCGCCACGCACGGTGCGTTCGGAGCGATCGCGTTCGGAATCGGCACCAGCCAGGTGCGCGATGTCCTCGCCACCCAGACCATCGCTCTGGAGGAAATGAAAGTCCGCCGCATCGAGGTCACCGGCGACCTCCGCCCCGGCGTTTATGCGAAGGACGTGATCCTCCACATCATCCGCCTGCTCGGTGCCAACGGCGGCATCGGCTACGCCTACGAATACGCGGGCGATGTCTTCGATCGCATGTCCATGGAAGAGCGAATGACCGTATGCAACATGTCCATCGAGGGCGGCGCGCGCTGCGGTTACGTGAATCCAGACGCGAAAACCATCGCCTATCTGCAAGGTCGCCCTTACGTCGATAACTCGAATTTCGACGAGACCGCCGCCCGCTGGCTGTCCTTTGCCTCGGACGCCGACGCGGTGTTCGACGATATCATGAAAATCAACGCCGCCGATATCGAGCCAACCGTTACCTGGGGCATTTCCCCGGACGCCGGGATCAGCATCACCGAGACCATCCCCGATCCCCTCAAGGCCAAGACCCCCGAGGAAAAGGCGTCCATCGAGGAAGCCCTCGCCTACATGAAACTGCCCGCAGGCGCACCCATCGCAGGCACCAAGATCGACGTGGCGTTCATCGGCTCCTGCACGAACGGACGCATCTCGGATTTCCGCGAAGTAGCGAAATACATCCAAGGCCACAAGGTCGCGGCGGGCGTACAAGCCATCGCCGTCCCCGGCTCGCAGATCGTCGCGATCCAATGCGAGCAGGAAGGCATCCCGGAAATTTTCCGTGCTGCGGGCTTCGAGTGGCGCGCCGCCGGTTGCTCCATGTGCCTCGCCATGAACCCCGACAAGCTCGTCGGCGACCAGCTCTGCGCCTCATCTTCTAACAGAAATTTCAAAGGCCGCCAAGGCTCCCCCACCGGTCGCACCGTCCTCATGTCTCCCGTCATGGTCGCCGCCGCCGCGATCAAAGGCCACATCACCGACGCCCGCGAGCTTTTCGATCTGGAAACGGCCGCCGCCGTCGCGTAAGATCCCCGTGAAATGAGTGCCATCGCCGCCAGACAGCTCCCGATCACGCCCGCCGAGTATCTCGAAGGCGAGCGTGTTGCGGAGATCCGCCATGAATACATCGATGGCAAGGTGTATGCGATGGCCGGTGCCAGCGCGGAACATAATGAGATTTGTGGAGATATTTACACGATCCTGAAAAGCCATCTGCGCGGTGGCCAATGCCGCGTCTTCATGGAGGCCGTGAAAGTGGAACTCTCCGATGATCTAGGCACCGTGTTCTACTACCCGGATGTGTTCGTCACCTACGAACCCGCCGGAGCCGACACCCACGTGATGCGCGAACCCAAGCTGATCATCGAGGTCATTTCCCCCTCCACCGCGCGGCATGACAGGGGTGAGAAATTGGCCGCATACAAACGCATCCCCAGTGTGGAGGAAATTGTCATCGTGGAGCAGGCATGGCCCGAGATTTTCGTCACCCGGCGCTCGGACAACTGGAAACGCCATCTATATACCATGATGGACTCCGTGATCGAACTGGCATCCGTAGCCATGGCCATCAAGGTCGCCGACTTCTACCAGACAAACCCCTTCCCGGACGATGTGAAACGCCCCTTCTACCTCCGCTTCCGCGAAGACGGCTGACATCTACCCCTTTCAGCTTTTCAGTTTTCAGAATTCCAGCATTTACCAAAACCATGGCCCTCGAACCCGTCAAACAAGTCACCGGCACCGGAGTTTTCATCCCCGGCGCGGACATCGATACCGATCGCATCATCCCCGCGCGTTTCATGAAATGCGTCACCTTCGACGGACTCGGCGAGTTCGCGTTCTATGACGTGCGCTTCGATTCCGAAACCGGCGAGAAGACGAACCACCCGCTCAACGACACGCGCTTCAAGGACGCATCGATCCTCATCGCCGGCGTGAATTTCGGCTGCGGCTCCTCCCGCGAGCACGCCCCGCAATCGCTCCGCAAATACGGTTTCAACGCGGTCATCGCCGAGTCGTTCGCGGAGATTTTCTACGGCAACTCCACCACCCTCGCCATGCCCTGCGTGATGGCCTCCGCCGCCGACATCGCCGCCCTCCGCACCGCCGTCGAGGCCAAGCCGGATACACAGATCACCATCGACCTTGAGAAAATGACCGTCCGCACCTGCTGCGATCTCGAGTTCCCCGTGAAAATGCCCGAGTCCGCCCGCGAAGCCCTCGTTTCCGGCCGCTGGGATCCCATCCAGGAACTCATCGACAACGACGCTGCGATCAACGACCGCGCCAAGGCACTGCATTACGTCTAAGGGAGAGCCGTGCTTCCAGCCGGCTTCTGTGCGTTGTATTCAGGCTGTAAATCCGAAATGCCCTTTCCGCACACACCACCGCCCGGCATCGCCCTCTTCGACATGGACGGCACCCTGCTCGCGTGGGATTGCCAACTCCTCTTCCGCCACCACGTGATCCATGCGGAGCCGTGGCGCGTGTTTTCGGTTCCGCTGTTCCTCGTTTTCCTACCCCTCGCGAAGCTGCTGGGAACGGAAAACATGAAACGCGTATTCCACTGCTTCCTTTGGAAAATGCCGCCGGATCGCCTCGCGGAGCTTTCCCGCGAATTCGCCGCCAAGCTCCAGCCAAGCATCTACCCGGAGCTGAAAGCCGCACTCGCGGCACACAAGGCTTCCGGCCATCTCACCATCCTCAGCTCCGCCAGCCCGGAATGCTATGCGGCGGAGGTCGGGCATTTGCTCGGTTTCGATCTCTCGCTAGGCACCGTTCTGGAAAACAACCTGCTTTTCCCCGATCTCACGAACCACAAGGGCGAAAACAAATCCGATCGCCTCCGCGAACTACTACCCGCATCGTATTTTCACGAAGGGAAACTCGTGAACTCGCACGGCTACACCGACAGCACCGCCGATCTTCCCATGCTTTCGATCTGTGAAACCACCACCGTCGTGAACCCGAACCCGTCGCTCGAAAAACTCGCCGTCCAAAACGGCTGGTTTATCCTGCGCCCCGTTCGCCCATGGAAATCACGCGCCGAAAAAGCCCGCCGCGTGCTGGCGCTTCTCCTCGCCCTCGGTGAGAATCCCGCCAAACTCTGATGGAGAGCCGTGTCTCCGACCGGCTTCAGAACCCAAGTCTTCCCTCATGCGCTCCTTACTACTCCGCACCCTCGCCATCATCCTCAGCGGCCTGATGGTCGCCGCTCTGGTGCCGCCATTCAGTTTCGCGATCCTCGCGTGGATCTGCCTGATCCCGCTGCTCCTCGCCGCATGGACGCTGAAAGGAAAGCACCGCGCGAAAAAAGGTTTCCTGATCGGCTACCTCTCAGGAGCCATCGCATTCGGTATCCAGTTGTCATGGCTGTCCACCGTGTCATGGCTTGGCCCTATCGTGCTGGCCGGCTATCTCGCGCTGTTTTTCGGGGCTTTCGGAGCCTTCGCCGCCACCATAGGAAACCCGTGGAACCGCGCGGAGGATCTTTCCGAAAGCCCGTTCCGTAGCCTGTTCACCGCCTTCACCCACGCCACCGTCTGGGCGGGACTTGAGTGGCTGCGCGGCTGGCTCTTCACCGGCTTTGGCTGGAACGGGCTCGGCGTCGCTTTCCATGACACGCTCGTCATCTCACAGGCCGCCGATCTGTTGGGCGTAACCGGACTTTCCCTGATGCTGGTGTTTTTCCAATGTGTCCTCGTCCAGGTCGCTCACCGCCTGAAAAAGACGGCGGCCGATGGCATTCGGCGCCCGCGCTGGGATTTCGCGGTGAGCGCACTCGGTGTGGGGCTGCTCATCGGCTATGGACTCCTCCGCATCGCGGGTGAGAGCGGAAAGGAATCGATCCCGCTGAAGGCATTGCTCATTCAGCTCAACATTCCTCACGAAGGCGCGACTGTGCTTTGGCCCGCCGAGCAAGTCCACATGGGCTACGAGGACGAAACCCTCGAAGCACTGGAAGCGATCGCGAAAGCCGACGAGAAAAAACTCAAGTCCGCAATCACTGCCAGCGGTGAAGGCGAAATCGAGCTAAGCCATCCCGATTGGGTGCTATGGCCGGAGACGGCACTGGCAGGCCGCATCATCCGCACGGACAACGGCGAGTGGGGAGCGTGGCGTGAAAACCTCGACACCATCGGCCGCGTTCGTGAAAGCGGTGCTTTCGACCTTTTCTACGGCGTCGTCGAGATCGAGGGCGAAGCGCGCGCGGACGGACTTTACCAAAAAGAAAAAGCAAAGATCTACAACTCCATCGCCGTCCAGAACGCCGGGGGCGATCTCGTAACCTACCGCAAGCGCCACCTCGTCATCTTTGGTGAAACCATCCCTTTCGTGGAGTCCATCCCGCTGCTGAAAAAAATCTATGAGCAGCAGGCGGGTGCCGAATACAACGGTTCGTTCACCGCCGGCCCCTCGCTCGATCCGTTGCCATACAAGCTGAAGGGGAAAGAGATCAGCATCATTCCCGCCGTCTGCTTCGAGGACACCGTCCCGCGCCTGACACGGAAATTCGCGCGCCCCGGTCCGCAGATCATCGTGAACCTCACCAACGACGGCTGGTTCAAGGAATCCCCCGCCGCCGCACAGCATTTTGCCAACGCCCGCTTCCGCGCCATCGAGCTGCGTCGCCCCATGCTCCGCTGCGCAAACACTGGCGTCAGTGCCGCCATCGACACCATCGGCTCCACCACCCATCCGAAGACAGGAAAACCTCAGATCCTCGCCGACTCAAACGGCGGCCATTTCACCCGCGGCAGCCTACTGACAGAACTGAACATCCCCGTCCAGCCCAGCGTCTCGCTTTACTCGATCATCGGCGATGGAGGCATCATCCTACTTTCGATCATCGGCCTTGCTACCGCGATCATGGAGAGCCGCGCCTCCGGCCGGCTTTCCATGCGCAAGTAAAGGGCCCACATCATCTCATTTTTCTATCGGCCGTAACACCTATTCAACGGCTTGCTCCCTGGCTTGATCGCCGTGACTACCTGATGCCCTTTAATTCCTTTTCAGAGCCTTTTTTGAAAATCACGTCGGTGATGGAAATGCGCCGTTCTGTTTTAGGGTCGTGGGTCGCGACCTGCATTTTTTTGAGCACCCAGACCTGTTCCGAAACTTGCATCACATCCTCGACCTGAAACTCCTTCAGGAGCCCGCCGTTGTCATCGTATCCGCGAATGCGCATGAAAGCGCCGAACTTTGTGTGGATCCAGACATACACGCGCTGATAGCGGCCGACGGCGTTCTTTGGTTTATCGAGGAGCAAACGGTAGCATTCCTCCCCGCCCACATTCTCCCTGCCTTCAAGCTTGGGTTTTGGCCAGTAGAAGAAGCGCAGGGCGAGGTCTTCGTAGGTGAGGTCAGTTCCGGCGATGGGTTCGATGAGCTTGTTGCGGGGAAAGTTCACCGTCTTCCCCTTGATGATCTCGAAAAGCTCAAACTTCTCGTCGCCGAGGCGCATGTGGAAGATCCGTAGCTTGCCGTTTTCGGTGAACTGGAACTGGATGTCCTTGCCCTTCAGGAAAAGGGTGATGGGGATTCTTTTACTGCCTTGGGTCAGGCTACCCTGAAGGCCCTCGTCGATCTGAGTGAGGGTGGCGGCAAGTCGAGCGCCTTCGAGGATGGCGTTTGCATCGGGTTCCTGCGCCGCGAGGTGTGAACTAAGAACGGCGGTAAGAAAGAGGGTCGTGAGGGACTTCATGGCATGATGGTATCCGGTTTCCGCCTTTCAACAACACCGAGAGTGGAATCATTCACCCGGATCCGAGCCGTGCCGTTCTGCGTTGGTTCCAGGGTATCATGGCAAACCGGCAACCATTTCCTCAGAAACACAGGCCGCCTCGCCCCCACCCCGCGCCCTTGACAGCCCGGCGGTGGTAGTGCATTGCCTCCCCGCCATGCCGAAACTCTCCATCCGCCACCTCGAAGTTTCCTCCAAGGAAGTCCTCATGCGCGTCGATTTCAACGTCCCGCTCAAGGACGGCCAGATCACCGACGACACCCGCATCCAAGCGGCGGTTCCCTCGATCAAGCACTTGCTCGAAGGCGGTGCGAAGTTGGTCCTCTGCTCCCACATGGGCCGCCCGGACGGCAAGGCAGATCCGAAATATTCCCTTGCCCCCGCCGCGAAACGCCTTTCCGAAATCCTCGGACAGGACGTGGCGCTGGCTCCCGATTGCGTAGGTGCGCAGGCCGCGGATATGCGCGCCGCCCTGCAGCCGGGGCAGGTTTTGCTTTTGGAAAACACCCGCTACCACGCGGAGGAAGAGGCGAATGATTCCGCTTTTGCAAAGGATCTTGCAGGACTCGCTCAGATTTTCGTCAACGACGCCTTCGGCACCGCCCACCGCGCCCATGCCTCCACCGAGGGAGTTACGAAATTCATCCCGGTCTCCGCGATGGGCTTCCTCATCGAGAGCGAACTGGAATACCTTGAGGTGAAACTCGACAACCCGGAGCGCCCTTTCCTAGTGATCATGGGCGGCTCCAAGGTTTCCGACAAGATCCAGGTCATCACCGCCCTCATGGAAAAGGCCGACGCCTTCCTCATCGGCGGCGCGATGGCGAACACCTTCCGCAAGGCGCAGGGATACGAGACCGGCGACTCCCGCGTGGAGTCCGATAAGCTCGACCTCGCGCTGAGTATCCTCGCCAAGGCGAAGGAAAAGGGCGTGGAGTTCCTGCTTCCCGCCGACACCCGCGTCACCCAGGAATTCAAGGAAGGCGCGGCAACCAAGCTTTCCGGAATCTACGGCCAGGGCGGCGGCGTCGAGAAAGGCTGGGAGGGCATTGATATCGGTGATGTCGCCATCCAGGAATTCGTGGCGGAAATCGCGAAAGCGAAAACGATCATCTGGAACGGCCCGGTGGGCGTGTTCGAGATCGAGGCCTTCGCCCACGGCACCAAAGCGATCGCCGAGGCCATGGCGGCTTCCGATGCCGTGACCATCGTCGGCGGCGGCGACTCCGTGACCGCCGTCAACAAGTTCGGCCTCGACGACAAGATGACCTTCATTTCCACTGGCGGCGGCGCGTCGCTCGAACTCCTCGAAGGCAAAACGCTTCCCGGTGTCGCCGCACTCAGCGAGGCGTAAACTCCACGAATCACTTCTAACTAGAAACGTTTAACCAAAGCCATGACCCGCAAGCCGATCTTCGCCGCCAACTGGAAAATGAACAAGGGAGCCTCGGAAACCGAGGATTTCATCAAATCCTTCCTCTCGAAAACGCAGGGCCTCAACTTGCCCGCGGAAATTGTGATCGCGCCACCCTTTGTTTCCCTGCCGAAGCTCGCCGACCTGCTCCATGACTCAAACCCCGGCCAGAACGCCCACGCGATCCAGATCGCCGCGCAGAACTGCTCGCAGTATGACTCGGGAGCCTACACCGGCGAGGTCAGCGTGCTCATGCTCCGCGAGTTTTTCGTCCACTATGTGATTATCGGCCACAGCGAGCGCCGGGCGATCTACGGGGAAACGGATGCCATGATCAACGCGAAGATCCGCAAGGCTCGCGAGGCGAATCTCAAGCCCATTTTCTGCATCGGCGAGACGCTCGCGGAGCGCGAAGGCGGCATGCTGGAGACCGTCCTGCGCACCCAGGTGACCGACGGCCTCAAGGATGTTTCCGAAAAGGATCTTTCCGATATCGTGATCGCCTACGAGCCCGTCTGGGCGATCGGCACCGGCGTCACCGCCACCTCGGAACAGGCGCAGGAAGCTCACGCCTACGTCCGCTCCCTCATCGCCGATCTCTACGGTTCTGATCCCGCCGCGAAGATCCGTATCCAATACGGCGGCTCCGTGAAACCGAACAACGCCGCCGAACTCATGGCCTGCCCCGACATCGACGGCGCCCTGATCGGCGGTGCAGCGCTTGATCCGCAATCGTTCCTCGAGATCATCCGCAACGGCACTGCGGAGTAAAACATTCCCTTGCATCGCAAGAAACCGGGAGGACTTTGAGGTTTATGAAAATTCCATCCCTGCTGATGCTCGCGTCCCTCTGTTCCTGCGCGATCGAGGAACCCGCCTTCGAATCCGTCCGCAAGGAGGGCAATTTCGAAGTCCGCAAATACGCCGTCATACCCGTCGTCTCCGCACCGATGCAAGACATGGGAAAACGCGACGACTCGTTCCGCACGCTGTTCCGCTACATCAGCGGTGCGAACGAGGACAAATCGAAGATCGCGATGACCTCGCCCGTGTTCATGGAAAACGGAGCCGCTGCCGACAAGGCAGGACGGATGAGTTTCATGATCCCGGCCAAGGTTTCGGAAAAAGGTGCACCCGCCCCCACAGCGGAGGACGTCGCCATTTCGGAGATCGGCGGCGGCACCTTCGCGGTGCTGCGTTTCAAGGGCTGGAAGGATGACGCGAAACGCGAGGATGCGACCGGCAACCTCGCGAAACTCATTTCCGAAGCAGCGCTCAAGCCCATCGGCAAACCGTTCTACGCGTTTTATGATCCGCCATGGACACCCGAGGCGCTGCGCCGCAATGAGGTCTGGCAGCGTGTGGAGCCGTAATTTCCCCAAAGCGCGTCCAGCTTCTGCCCTATCTCAGCGCGACCGGCTTTTCGAGGATTTCCTTCAGCAAAAAGGCTTGGCGGAGTTCTTCTCGGCTGCGGAGTCGCGATTTTAGCGAAACGCCGGAAACAGTGCCCACATCCGCCAAAGAGCGTTTCTGGGGAAGCAGGCTGTCGCTGATTTCGCGGGCGCCGCGAGTCCGTTTCATTTCCTTCAGCTTATCCGCGAGTTGCTGCTGGCGGGCGAGCTCAGAGGAGGTGTCGAAGGCTGTCGGCGCAGGTTCGGCCTCGCGGGATTTCCGGCGCAGCGCAGGCGTGGGGGCGATCATGCCGCCGGGCGGCTGCGGGAAAGCATGGGGAGGCAGCGGGGGCGGGACGGCGGGGCGGGAATGGCGGGGCTCCGCCTCCTGCATCATTTCCTCAAGGTCGGCGGGGTCATAACCGGGATCCTGGTTCTGCCGGGCTTCGGCGCGGGCCTTCAGCCACTGCGAGATCGCTCCCACAAAGAGCAAGATGATCAGGAAAATGTTATCGCGAATGATATCCACAGTCGAAAAGTAAACAGGTTATTTGCCCTCGCCAAGCTCGACCTTGTAGTCGCCGATGGCCCACTGGATGCCTGCGAGGTAATGGCGGACGACCTTGGGGTGCCAATACATCTCATGGTTGTGCCCAAGGGAGCTGTAGAACACGCGGCCTTTTTCCCAGTTCCGCGCCCATGAGACACCGAAGTCGTTGTCCTTGCGGTTGATACCTTTCACTTCGGCGGATTTCTCGGGGTCGAGGCGGAGCAGCATGTGGACTTTCGAGGCATCGTAAGGAGCCTTGAACTGGTAGATCTCCTCCTTGAACTCAAGCCGCTCGCCTCCAAACATGGCCGCCAGCGGGTGTTTTTCCTGACCAGGCTCGACGTAAAGGTTCACCTGAGTGCCCGCCATCCAAGGGTGGCCGTCGAAGTATCCGTTCATCATCTCGCCGTATTCCTTCCATTCGTAAAAGGTATCGGTGGCGGCGTGGATACCAACGAAGCCGCCGCCGCCCTTTATGTAGGCCATGAGGTTTTCCTTGAGCACAAGCTCGCGCGCCTTTGCGGCTGCCTTTTCCTCCTCGCTCATTTTTTGCAGCTCCTCCTTGAAAGGGGCGAAGGCGTTCTGGGTCGTACTGAGGAAACAGATCGCGTCGAACTGGCCGATCTTGTCCTTCTCGAACATCGCGAGGTCATCGCTGATCACCGCCTCGAACGCGCCGGTCTTCTTGCCCATCTCCGCGAAGGCGAGCTTGCCCGTGACGATGGATTCATGGCGGAAACCGTTGGTGCGGGAAAAGACGAGCAGCTTGCGTGGCTGCGCGGGCTTTGCATACGCCTCGGCGGGGATCGCCTCGGCGATCTTCTCCGCTGCTCCGGCGGGCGGCAGCTCAGTGGCGGGGTTGTAGGCGACGACGGCTAACGCGAGGGCTCCGACAAGCATGGCGGGAAAAAGTGCTTTCATCGGCGTAAGCTTCCACCATCACCGCCCTGCTGCCCACCAAAAATTTCCACGAACACCTCAGCGAAGCGCGACCGTGCGGATGCGGTGGGAGGCGTCGAGCTTCTGCACGGCCCGCCGCACACTTTGCTGCACCGCCGCGTCACCGTAGTATGGTCCTGCGCCCGGGCCGCCGGTGGTGTGGGTTTCCAGCAACACCAGCTCGTTGCCGACGATCAGGAAGGAGGGATTCCCGCTGTCACCGACGACCAGATTCTTTGACCAGCCATGACGATTCTTGCTTTCATGCTTGAACGCAACGATGCCGTTTCCGAAACCGGCGATCCGGTGGACAAAGAGGTTGCGATTCTGATCGCTGACGATCACAGGTCTGTCCAAAAGCGCGGATGCGTCTGCCCCGACGCCGGGCAAGGAATAGGGGCGGTAGTTGGCGGGCACGGCTTCATCGAGCAGGCCGACCATCACATCCCCGGCACCGGCCTCGAAGCCGATGAGCTTGCGCTGGATTCGCTTGCCATTGCGGTCATGGAAAACCACGGGCGCGGCGGCGGGCCTTGCGTAGTGTTTCGCCATCACCACGTGACGTGGAGTGATGAGGGTTGCCGTGCGGGTATCATTGAAAGAGACACCCGACATGTCCATGCCCCGCGTCCAGCCCTCGGCCATGCTCGCATCGCGATCGGCATGATAGGTTTTAAAAATTCCCGGCGGAGCGTTCGGCGGGGGCAAGATCGGCGGGCCAGCCGAATCACCGGAACGACCACACGAAGCAATGCAAACCGCGAGGGACAGCAGCCCAGTTATCTTCAAGAACTTCATGCAGGGTATGATAATGCCATAACGCGAATCGGAAAGAGGTTTTGGCGAAATGAGCCTGCCGCGCGTAAATTTCACGCCATAAAATAGTCGCCACCCTACAAATTTATCCGATATGGTATGTGCAATACGCGATTGGTTTCCCGCCCTAGCCACTCCACCTGCCTCATGAGCCAGCCCGCATTTGAAATCCAACGCCACGTCGAATTCTACGAAACCGACATGGCGGGCATTGTTCATTTCTCCAACTTTTTCCGCTACATGGAAACGTGTGAGCACGCTTTTGTGCGCAGCCTCGACCACGAACTCCACGGCCTGCTCGACGGCCTCGAAACCGGCTGGCCGCGCGTCAACGCCACCTGCGATTACCGCTCGCCCGCGCGCTTCGGCGACCTACTAACGATCCGCCTCCACATCGCGGAAGTCCGCAACCGTTCCGTCCGCTATCGGTTCGAGATCACCCGTGACGAGACGCTCATCGCCGAGGGCTCCATCTCCGCCGCCCACGTGGCGATCACTCCGGATGGAATCAAAGCCGTTCCGCTCCCTCCCGCACTCGCGGAAAAACTCACCGCCTTTCTCTAACCCATTCATTTCAGCTTTTCAGCATCTCAGCTTTTCAGAATTTACCTAAATGAAATCCATGAACTGGTTCTATCTCGCACTCGTCACCGTCGCCTGTTGGGGACTTTACGGAATTTTCCTCCACGCCGGACAGGTGGGCATGAAGGATCCGCTGCTTGGCCGTTACAAGGCGTTCCTATTCGTCGGCATCGCCTATTTCCTCACCGCCGTCCTCGCGCCATTGATCATTCTTCTGGCCTCGAAAAACATGGATTGGAACATGCCGCCCAAGGGGATGTGGATTTCTCTCTTCGCTGGGATTCTCGGGGCGATCGGGGCATTCTTCGTCCTGCTGGCAATGGGTTCCGGCGCGAAGGCCGGCATGAACCCCGGCATCGTCGCGGTGTCGGTGATGTCCATCATCTTCGCAGGAGCGCCCATCGTGAATGCTATTGTCGGGATCGCTATGCATCCTCCCAAAGGGGGATTCTCCGCCATTCCCATACCTTTCATTCTGGGGATTTTGCTGGCCGCCGTCGGTGGTTTCATGGTCACGAAATTCAAGCCTGCTGCCTCAGCGCCGCCAAAGGTTAGTGAGAAGCGCTAACTGATAGGTCTTATATGGCCTACATGACCTATGTCTTCCCAGCTCCAGAAACTCAATGACCTGATCCACGCCATCCTCCCGGCGAACCGTTTCTACGCCGAAAAACTCGGAAGGCCCGGGATTTTCACCAGCCTCTCCGATTTCACCACGCGTGTCCCTTTCACCACCAAGGACGAACTCGCCGCCGACCGCGAAACACACCCGCCCTATGGCAGATCCCACACCTTCCCACTCACCGGCTATCATCGTTTTCACCAAACCAGCGGCACCCGCGGCAAGCCCCTCATCTGGCTCGACGATCCCGACAACTGGACATGGATCCTCGACAACTGGGAATGGGTCTGGCGCGGCGCGGGCGTGAAAGCCGGCGACATCGCGTTTTTCCCTTTCTCGTTCGGCCCGTTTCTCGGCTTCTGGGCGGGCTTCGAAGCGGCGACGCGCATGGGCGTCCGCGCCGTCCCCGGTGGCGGGCTTTCCTCGGAAGACCGGCTGCATCTGTTAGTGCAAAGCCAATCAACCATCCTCTGCTGCACACCCACCTACGCCCTGCGCCTTGCCGAGGTGGGGGAAAAAATCAAGCTCCCGGTCTCATCGCTCGGCATGACGAAAATCATCGTCTGTGGCGAACCCGGCGGCAGCATCCTAGAAACCCGCCAACGCATCGAAACCGCATGGCAGGCTCGTGTTTATGACCACCATGGCATGACCGAGATCGGCCCGGTTTCCGTCAGCTCGGAATCCGATCCCAACCTCCTCCTGCTACGGCATGAGTCGTACTTCTGCGAGGTGATCGACACCACCACCGGCTCCCCCACCCCGTTGGGAAAAACCGGCGAACTCGTCCTCACCACCCTTGGCCGCTACGGCTCGCCCCTGCTGCGCTACCGGACAGGCGATCTCGTCATGCCCGTCGCACACGAAGATCACTTCGCCCTCCGTGGCGGGGTCCTCAGCCGCACCGATGACATGGTCGTCATTCGTGGCATCAACATCCACCCGAGTTCCATCGATGCCATCGTCCGCTCGTTTCCCGACATCGCCGAGTATCAGGTGGAAATCGACCACCGCCCCGCCCTTGCCGAGATCAGCCTGACCGTCGAGACCACCGAAGAAACCGCCATCGCGCTCGCCCAAAAACTCCGCTCCATCTTCACCCTCCGCATCCCCGTCACAGCGGCCGCCCCCGGCACCCTCACTACCTTCGAGGTAAAAGCCAAACGCTGGAACATTCTCCGCTAAATCTTTCTTCCACCGATCACCGATCACTTCTCACTCGGCACTCCTCCCCACCATGATCCACGTCCGCCAACTCTCCAAAACCTACGAAACCCCGGGCGAAGCCATTCAGGTTCTCGACCGCCTCGACCTCACTCTTGCCGCAGGAGAAACCGCCGCCATCATCGGCCCATCCGGTTGCGGGAAATCCACGCTTCTCAATCTTCTCGGCGCGCTCGATCGCCCGTCCTCCGGTTCCATCACCATCGGCGATCAGGATCTTGCCACCTTCACCGAGGAACAGGCCGCCGCTTTCCGCAACCACTCGCTCGGTTTCATTTTCCAACAGCAGCACCTCCTCCCGCAGCTCAACGTGCTCGAAAACGTCCTCGTCCCCCGCCTCGCCGGGGATTGGCAGGAGCCCGCCGCCGATACGGAAAAGCGCGCCCTTCAACTCCTCGAAAGCGTCGGTCTTTCAGGCCGCCTTCACCACCTTCCCTGGCAACTCTCCGGTGGCGAAAAACTCCGCACCGCCGTCGCCCGCGCCCTCATCAACCGGCCCAAACTTATCCTCGCCGACGAACCCACCGGCTCGCTCGATCCCGCCTCCACCGATTCCATCGCCGACCTCCTCCTGTCCCTCAACCGCGACCACGGCGTCACCCTCATCGTCGTCACCCACAACGCCGCCCTCGCCCAGCGCATGGGAAAAACCTTCGAGCTGAGAAACGGAACTCTTAAGCCACCGATCACTGATCACCGATCACTCGGCACTTCTTCATGACATCCTCCACCTTCATCCTCCGCGGCCTCCGCCACTACCGCAGCGCTTACCTAGGCGTCCTGTTAGGCTCCGCCCTCGGCGCGATGGTTCTGTTAGGTGCGCTGTTCGCCGGAGATTCGGTGAAATCCACGCTCCGTCAGATCGCCGAACAACGCACCGGCCGTGCCACCCTCGTCCTCGCCGGTGGCGAAAATTTCTTCCGCGCCAGCCTCGCCAACGATCTCCCCAGCACCGCTCCCGTCCTCCAGCTCCGCAGCCAGGTCGATACCCCATCCGGCCGCTCGACCGGCCAAGTCAACCTCTTCGGCGTCACTCCGGATTTTTGGAAATTCGCCCCCGGAAACACCAACCCGCCCGCCCTCGAAGAACGCGCTTGGGCGATCAACCGCGAACTCGCCCGCACCCTCGATCTCAAAACCGGCGATACCCTCGTCATCCGTCTCAGCAAACCCGGCCTCGCCTCACGCGACGCCCCGCTTTCCGGCGAGCCCGAGGAACTCATTACCGTCCGCGGCACCGTCGCCGAAATCCGCGAGGACGACGCCATGGGTCGCTTCAACCTCCAAGCTACCCAGCTCCCCGCACCGGCCGTTTTCCTACCCATCGATGCCCTTGCCACCGCCATCGAGCGCACGGACAGCGCCAACCTCCTGCTATTTAAAGAAAATCTAACAACCGCAGAAGCCACCGCCCGCATCCGCAAGTCCGCCCAACTCGCTGACTACGGACTATCGCTGTTAGATATCCCGCTCTCCGCCGCCACCGAGATCCGCACCGACCGCATTTTCATCCCCACCCTCATCGAGGAAAAACTCCGCGCCCTTCTTCCGTCATCCCTCCCCGTCCTCACCTACCTCGCCAACACCATCGCCGCCAATGATAAGGAAACACCCTACTCGATGGTCACCGGCATCGATCCCAACGCCGTTTCCTTTCTCCCCGACGATCTCGCGCCGGATCAGATCGTCCTCAATTCCTGGGAAGCCGAAGACCTCGCCGCCAAACCCGGCGACACCGTCACACTTCGCTATTTCACCCTAGGAAACGGCAACCAACTCATCGAGAAATCCTCCGCTTTCCGCGTCCACAGCATCGTCCCGCTGGAAGGAGCCGCCGCCGACAAGCTCTGGATGCCGGATTTCCCCGGCATTGCCGAAGCGGACAATTCCGCCGACTGGACTTCTGGCCTCCCACTCGACCTCGGCCGCATCCGCGAGAAAGACGAAACCTACTGGGACGACCACCGCGGCACGCCGAAAGCCTTCATCTCCCACGAGGCCGCCCGCGCCATGTGGAGCAACCGCTGGGGCAACGCCACCTCGCTAAGGATAAGGAGCGGGGACATTCCTGTCCCCGAATTGGAAAGAAAAATCCTCGAAACCCTAACACCCGCCGATGCCGGCCTTCTCATCCGCGACATCGCCTCCGAAAGCCAAAGCGCCGCCTCTTCACCCGTCGATATCGCCAGCCTGTTCCTGAGTATGTCGTTTTTGCTGATCCTCGCCGCCGTCGCTCTAACAGCCATGCTTTTCCGCTTCAACATCGAGCAGCGCAACCACGAGTCCGGCCTCCTCGCCGCACTCGGCATTTCCGCGAAAAAAATTCTCCACTGGCGGCTAATGGAAGGCCTAGTCGTCGTCACGCTCGGCGGCGCGATAGGGGCACTCCTCGCCTTCGCCTATACCCGCGGCCTGCTGCTTTTCCTCGAATCCATCTGGAACCGGGGCGATGACCGCATGTTCCGCTTCCACGCCTCTACGGCATCCCTAGTAGGCGGCGTCATCGGCTTCGTTTTCCTGATGATGACCACTATCTGGTTCGTCACCCGCCGCCAGGCGAAACGCTCCGCCAGCCTGCGCCTCGAATCCGGCAGCGAGGAAATCACCCGCCACGGAAAATCCCACGCCCGCTGGATCGCTCCCGTAGCAGCCGTCATCGGACTCACCGCGTTGGCCGCATCCAATGCCATCGCCCCCCAAGGCGCGTTTTTCCTTGCCGGATTTTCCTTTCTCATCGCCGGCCTCGCGCTCTTCCGCGTGGCTGGAGCGTCCCGCTCCAGTCCGTCTAAGGAGCGTTTCGCTCCGCCTCTAACCATCCCCCACCTATCCCGCCTAAACATCGCCCGCCGCCCAGCCCGTTCGCTGGTCGTCGTCGGCAGCCTCGCCGCCGGGCTTTTCCTCGTCGTTTCCGTCACCGCTTTCCAGAAGCACGGCGGCGGCGATTGGCAGAAACGCTCCGCTCCCTCCGGTGGTTTCGCGTTCTGGATCGAGACCACCACTCCCGTCCACCGCAGCTCCGCCTCGGACTCCACCGCCGACATCCTCAACCTCGGCGACCAACGCGCGAAACTCGGCGACATCCTTCCTTTCCGCATCGGCACCGGCGACGACGCCTCCTGCTTCAACCTCAACTCCGTCACCCGCCCCCGCCTGCTCGCTACAGACACCCGCACCCTAGAACAGCGCGGCTCCTTCACCATCAAATCTACAGCGCCCGGCATCGATCCATCCTGGAAATCGCTCCGCGAAGGCGACGCTCTCCGCGCCTTCATCGATGAAACCACTCTCATGTGGGTGCTGAAAAAAAAGCCCGGCGACCGCATCGATTACACCGACGAACAAGGCAACACCTTCCCGCTTGAAATCGCCGGCACCCTAACCGGTTCTGTTTTCCAAGGCAGCTTCATCGTCGATGAACAACGCTACCTCGAACGTTTCCCTTCCACCGGAGGCTATCAGCTTTTCCTAGCCGAAACTTCCCACGATCTAACAGAAACGAGAGCCATTCTCCAAAGTTCCCTCACCGACCTCGGCGCCACCGTCACCACCACCGCCGAGCGCCTCGCCGCCTTCGACAGCGTGGAAAACACCTACATCTCGATCTTCAACGTGCTCGGCGGCCTCGGCGTGATCCTCGGAGCCGCCGGCCTCGGCATCGTCACCGCCCGCAACCTCGCGGAACGCCAAACCGAGTTCACCCAGCTGCATCAGATCGGCATTTCGCGGAAAATCATCCGCTCCCTCATCGTCCGCGAAACCCGCCAGGTCATCCTCTGGGCCATCGGCATCGGCCTCCTCGCCGCGATCATCTCCGTCCTCCCAGCCCTACCCGCCACTGGCCTGCACACCACTCTTGCCTGGATCACCGCTCTGGCCATCCTGTTTCTCCTCACCGCCACCACCTGCGCCTGGATCGCTTACCGCAGGTCCGCGCTGTTCCGGTGAAAGTAATGAGCTTTTTGGGGACAAAAGCCCATCCCTCCTCACTACATCTGCAGCCCACTTTGACTGACAAATATTTCCCCGTGGAAATTCACCCACCCTTATCTTCCCTACAACCGAACCATCCTCTCCGATCTCGCCCCACACAAATAATGTTCTTATGTACACTTTTTGTGTCATCCATCTATCAACCCCGCCGCCCCCGCGCCTCACCTCTCTGGCAGCTTGTGAATCACGGCTGGAGTTCCTTTTCCGCCGATTACGAAAATAAACACCGCCCTATACTCGGTCCTCTCAAATCGGACACTATCGCAACCGTCGAATCCTTCCTCCGCTGCGGCGATCTTGCCTCTGGATTCACGCGCCTCGAATGCTCCGATTGCGGCCATGAGCGGCTGCTCGCCTTCACCTGTAAAACCCGCCACTTCTGTCCCGCGTGCCACCAACGACGCGTGCGATCCACCAGCGAATGGATCGCCGGATCTGTATGCCATCAAGTCCCTCATCGACAGGTGGTTTTCACCATTCCCAAACTGCTGCGCGGCATCTTTCGCAAACGTCGTCAGTTACTTTCTCTTCTGTTCCAAAGTGCGATCGATACCCTGAGCCAATCCTTTCGTCTGCAACTCGGACTTGCCGAGGGCAAACTCGGGGCCATCGCCGCCGTCCACACTTTTGGCGATTACCTCGTCTTCCATCCCCATCTCCACGTGCTCGTCGCCGACGGCTTGTTTGCACCCGACGGGCGCTTTCACTGCCTGCCGCAAGGAGCCATCGGCCCTATGACCGAGTTGTTTCGCCATCGCTTCCTCGCCATCCTCCGGGAAAAGAAACTCATCAGCCCTAACAAACTGAGCGATCTGCTCGGTTGGAAACATTCCGGATTTCATGTTCATGACGGGCGAGACGACCTCATCGCCGCAGATAACCACGGCGGCCGCAAACGCCTTGCCGAGTATCTGCTGCGCCATCCTTTCTCCCTCCAGAAAATCACCTGGAACGCCACCAGCAAAACCGTCATCTATCGCTCCAAGCGCCATCACAACACCAAACGCAATTTCGAGATATTCAAAGCTCCCGACTTCATCGCTGCCGCCCTTCTCCATTTGCCGCCCAAGGGACAGCAAACGGTGCGCTACTACGGCGTTTATTCCAACAAGGTTCGGGGCCGGAATACGGAAAAATCACCATCCTTGATCACCGGGGGAACCGGAAGCTCTGCAATTGCTCCGGAAAATCCAACATCGGAAATCAGCAACCTGTCCGTCGTAGCCTCGGCGAAGTCGGATCATCAATCGGAGTTCCTACTCGTCGAGCCACCACCTAAGCGCAGCGCCCGACTCATGCGCCCCTTGTGGCGTGATCTCATCCTACAAGTCTGGGGCGGCGATCCTCTCGAATGTCCCTGCTGCCACGGCACGATGAAAATCAAGCAGCCTGTGCTGCGCCGCGAGGAGGTCGAATTCTTTCTCCGTCTCCATGGACTCTGGGAAGGCGTGGTCAACTTGCCTCGACCGCCGCCGCCACCTTTCGATATCGAGAGTCTCCAGCGCATCGAGCCGCCCTGGCGAGCCATCAAGGAATGGATCCCGGACGACGAACCCAACCTGAATTGGTTCAATCAGCCTAGGAACGCACGAATCCAATCTCAGGATTTCGATGACATCGACCAAAGTCCCACATGGCAGGCACCCGAAATCCTTTTGGACGAAGGTCGAACGCTGGTTCTCGAATACATCTGACCCGCCCGGCGGAAAAAAACAACCGATGCCAAAAAAAATCTTGGCAAAGCGGCTTGGAGAGCTACATCTGCTGCGAATGAATTTGACCGTCAAAACCAGAAACGGCCATTGCAGTAATCCTGTTGCGTCGCGTTTTTCTTCACTGATCACTGCTAACTCGGCACTTTTCACTTCTTCCTACCCCCTTTTCCCCCGCAACCCCCTTTTCCCCGCCTCCGGTCTGGCCACCGGCTCTTTCAACGGCCTTCACACAAAAAGCAAATTCCTAGCAGTAAAGCAAATTCCTAGCAGTTGGAGAGCCGACCAACTAGACGCAATCTTTGGGCATCTCAAGGGGTGCGAGGAGGGGCGAGCGATGCAGTTTCATTGTAACTATTTTGTAGGGCAGAATAAGAAAGTTGTGACTAGGGAAGGATTTGCTTCGCATTGGTACGAATGGTTTCGGGCTTGGAAGTGGGGCAGGGGAGTTGAGTTTGTGAGCCACGAACCACCCAAGCTGAATGTCCAATCGATGATGATTCCAAGA